>Ga0183101_1000009_pt11 | contig 149280 bp, 145 predicted proteins | sample Biomet3_FD_127790 | JGI IMG/M metagenome (GOLD analysis project Ga0183101, IMG submission 127790) | Microbial communities from bioreactor (seeded with sewage sludge) at LBNL, California, USA - Biofuel metagenome 3 | ecosystem: Engineered > Bioreactor > Anaerobic > Unclassified ... | reverse complement strand
TAACCCGGAGGTCGTTGGTTCAAATCCTTCCCTCGCAACCATTGGTCCTGTAGCTCAGCAGGTAGAGCACAGCACTGAAAATGCTGGTGTCGGCAGTTCAACTCTGCCTGGGACCACCTGAAGCTGACTTCGGTCGGCTTTTCTTTTTCTTAGATAAGCAGACATTCTGAAAAGATGTCTGCTTTTTGCTATAATAGGAACACGATGAAAAAACCATTAATAGTAGGATCTGTTTATACAGAAATTGTCAATGAAGTAGATGTACTGCCAAAAGGCAATGAAGACTTTACCCCGAAGAAGACGGAAATGCGTGTAGCAGGAGCAGGCTATGAGATTGCCCGCATTTTCAATGCGTTCGGTTTCCCGTATGAACTGCTGGCTTCAGTCGGTACGGGCGCGTATGGTGACTATGTCAAAGAAGAATGTGCGAAACAGAATATCACGCTCCATGAAAAAGATGGCATCAACGGATGTATGTATACGTTAGTGGATCCGCAGGGCAATGAAGGATACATGTGTGTGCCAGGCAGTGAATATGCCTTTGACCTGGAAGATATCCAGTACATTGATCCTGATGAGATCTCCTATGTGGTCTTGTTTGGGGAAATGCTGATGAGCCCGAATGCAGTGGATCTGATCCAGGCATTGGATGATCTGCAGAAGCCGATGCTGTTTGTGCCGGGCAACCGCGGAGATGAGATTGATGAAGATCTCATGCATGCGGTGTTCCAGTTTGAACCGGAATTATTCTTAAGTGATACAGAGGCGTACTTTATTGCGGGCGCCTGCACAAAGGATATGGAAGAAACGGCGGAGCGTCTTCATGAAGAGAGTGAAGCACCAGTAGCCATTCTGCAGAAGAATGTCGGTGTCTATTATCATGATGCCAAAGATTCCTATCTGGTAGAAGAGACAAAGGATGTATCCTTCCTTCAGGTATTGGCAGGATATCTTGCGGCGAAAGGTGCTGGCATTGATGCCCATCGTGCATTGACCTTCGCAAATCAATTTGCCCAGGAGTGCCGCGGCAGGATGCCGTCCAAGAACTTGATGGAAATGGAAAAGCGCAAGTTAGCAGATCTGATCTTAGGAAAATAAAAATATGTATGAAGGATTGAGCGAAAAGGAAGCTGCACAAAAGAAGAGCCAAGGTCTTGTCAATGGCGAGACAAAGCGGATGTCACGTTCCTATAAAGAGATTGTCAAAGGGAATACACTGACATACTTTAACTTTGTCAACATTGTCCTTTTTGTTTTTGTCTGTCTTACCGGACAGATGAATAATACACTGTTCATCTTTACCACCGTTGCCAATACCTGTATTGGAATCTTTCAGGAGATCAAATCAAAACAGCTGCTGGATCAGATGGCGATTCTTGTTGTGACCAAGGTCGAGGCAAAACGGGATGGAAAATGGAAAGAAATCCCTGTATCGGAAATTGTCCTGGATGATCTGATCCGTTTGGACGGCGGAGATCAGGTGCCGGTCGATGGTGATGTGGTGGATGGATATCTGGAAGTCAATGAAAGCATGCTGACAGGTGAATCGAATACGGTCATGAAGCAGAACGGCAACCATGTCTACGCGGGAACCATTGTGACCTCAGGCGAAGCGTTTGCCCATGTGACAAGAGTAGGCAAGGACTGTCTGGCTTCGACCATCATGGCAGAAGCACAGAAAGAAAAGAAAGCAGAGTCCAAGCTTCATAATGATCTGAATAAATTGATCCGCGTCATCTCGTATGCCATCATTCCAATTGGCATTGTCCTGTATATCGTACAGAAGAATTCATTAGGGATGGATTGGCAGGATTCCATTCTGAAGACCGTTGCTGCAGTGGTGGGCATGATTCCAGAAGGACTGGTTGTCCTGACTTCCATCGCTTTAGCGGTTTCGGTGATCCGTCTGGCGCAGAAGAAAGTGCTGGTGCAGGATCTGTTCTCCATTGAATCTTTGGCCCGGGTGGATACCATCTGTCTCGATAAGACAGGTACTTTGACCCAGGGGACCATGAAAGTTACGACCGTACGGCCGTTGTTAGATGCAGATTTAAAACATGTGAAAGATGTCATGGGCTCTTATCTGAATCAGATGGAGAAGCCAAATGCAACTTCCAAGGCGATGCTGGAATACTTTGGCACCAATGCGCATTATGCCAAAGAGAAAGTACTGCCGTTCTCTTCTGACCGGAAGTATGCTGGAGCGACACTGCATGGCGAAGGAACGTTCTATGTGGGTGCGGTGAATTTCCTGTTCCCGAAGGGATGTCCTGCTGTCAATCAATATATTACGGAACATACCGATGCGGGGGAACGTGTTGTTGTGATTGCCCATAGTGCAGAACCAATCGGAGAAGGGCTGCCGGAAGACCTGGAACCTTTAGCGATTGTTGCCATCAAGGATGTCCTGCGTAATCATGTGGAAGATATCATGAAATACTTCCAGAAACAGGATGTAGATATCCGGGTCATCTCAGGAGATGATCCTTCCACAGTATCCTCGCTTGCACGTCAGGCAGGGATTCCACATGCGAATGCGTATGTCGATATGTCCAAGACACATGAATCCGTAGACGATTGTGCGGCCAACTATACTGTATTCGGCCGGGTGCTGCCGGACCAGAAGAAAGCTCTGGTCAAGGCACTGCAGAAACAAGGACGTACAGTCGCAATGACGGGTGATGGTGTCAATGATGTGCCGGCATTGAAGACGGCGGATGTATCCGTCGCAATGGCTGCGGGCGCTTCGGCAGCCAAGGACAGTGCCAATATTGTCCTGTTGGATAATGACTTTGGCAAGATGCCGAGCATTGTCGATGAAGGACGCCGTGTGATCAATAATATCTCGCGTGCTTCTTCGATGTATCTGGTCAAGACGGTATTCTCAATGCTGTTGAGCATCTATGTCATTCTAATGGTCCGGGAATATCCATTCCTGCCAGTGCATCTGTCTGTCATCAGTGCCTTTGGCGTTGGTCTGCCGACATTCTTTCTGCAGCTGGAACCATCGTTTGAACGGGTCGGCGGCAGATTCTTTACCAATGCCTTCCGCAACTCGATTCCAAGTGCGGTGGCAGTCTTCCTGACATCCATCTTATGTATGCTGATCCGTGACGGCTTCTATCTGCCGGATGAGAGATTCTACGGTATCTTTGTCTCGGTGACCTGCTTTATTTATGTCTATACGTTATACCGCGTGTATTATCCGCCGACCAAACTGCGCTGGAGCGTCTTTGCGGCTATGGCGGGATGTATGCTGGTCTTCTTCGTCTTTGCGGAGCAGCTGGTCAATGTCTCATATGAATGGATCGATCTTGTGGTCATCCTTCCGATGATGGTATTTGAGCCATTCTTGATTTCACTGCTTGCCCGGATCTATGACGGCATTGCAAATTTCTTCGGCAGGATCCATGATTTCTTTACGGAGAGATTCCATCATGAATGAATATGAACCAGATCTTCCGATGCTGGAGTACATCATGCATACCAATCAAAAGATAGGAAAGAAAAAGATCTATCTCTTTCTCGACTTTGATGGTGTCATCAATGTCTTCTATCAAGAAGGAACGCCGGAATATGAAAAGAAAGTCAAGGAGTCCTTGGAGAAGTTCGATTTTGCGGACCGGGACTGTGTGAAGCGGCTGGATGCCTTCTGCCGTGATTATCCAGTGAAAGTGATCATTTCTTCTTCCTGGCGTTTTGGCAAGCTGAAGGAATGTATTGCCTATTTAAAGAATGCTGGTCTCAAAAATGAGAAGGCAATTGTCGATACGACCCAGACAAAGGTCTTTCAGTCCCGGGAAGCGGATATTGAACAGTATCTGCTGGCACATCCGGATTTCACTGGCTTTCTGATCTTTGATGATATGAATATGCCGCATTTCCAGTCGTATCTTGTACAAACGGATTCGTTTCACGGCTGGGATGAAGCGAAGGATGAACTTGCGAGAAATATTGTAAGAAAGTTCTAGACATTTCCGTGTCCTTTCGGTATAATCAGTACTGCTGATGCGGATATGGCGGAATTGGCAGACGCGCTAGTTTCAGGTACTAGTGGGGCGACCCGTGCTGGTTCAAATCCAGTTATCCGCACCATGAAAAGAAACTCGAAAGGGTTTCTTTTTTCATATATAATCATTGCATACTACAACAGGTAGTCATCATGAATAAAAATATAGATATTACAGGAATAGAACTTCATACGAAACGATTAATGCTTCGCCCCTGGTCAATGAATGATCTGGACGATTTTTTTGCATATGCAAGCATAGATGGAGTTGGACAGATGGCTGGATGGTTTCCGCATCAGAATATTGAAGAATCAAAAAAGATTCTGAAGATGTTCATAGATGGTAAGAAGACGTTTGCAATTGTATTGGATGGACGGGCAGTAGGATCGATTGGCATTGAAGAATATGATGAAAAAGAATTTCCGGAATTTGCCCAGGAAAAAGTAAGAGAAATTGGCTTTGTGTTAGCCAAAGAGTACTGGGGAAGAGGATTGATGCCGGAGGCGGCAGAAGAAGTGATCCGCTGGCTGTTTGAAGAGGTCCAGCTTGACCGGATCTTATGCGGACATTTTCTCAACAATCAGCAATCGAAAAGAGTACAGATGAAGTGCGGCTTTGTTCCATACCGTGTAATCTCTTATCAGACCCGTATGGGAACAGCGGAACAGACAATGATGTCGTTCCTTACGAAGGAACAATGGCAGGACCGTTGTATGACACAAAAGGACAAATCTTCGGTATAATAGAACTATGTCAGATCTATTTGAATATGCCGGTGCTGAGACCAAAAAGAAGAATGAACCGTTAGCAGCCAGAATGCGTCCGACGATGCTGGATGAAGTTGTTGGCCAGGATCATATCATCGGGAAAGATAAATTATTATATCGTGCGATCAAAGCAGACCAGCTGGGATCCATTATTTTATATGGGCCGCCAGGGACGGGAAAGACAACCTTGGCCATGGTCATTGCCAACAGTACCAAAGCGGAATTTGAACAGATCAATGCGACAGTCGCTGGAAAAAAAGAAATGGAACAGGTCATTGAGCATGCTAAGACCAATCTTGGGGCTTATGGCCGCAAGACAATCCTGTTCATTGATGAGATCCATCGCTTTAATAAAGCACAGCAGGATTATCTGCTGCCGTATGTAGAAGACGGCACCATCATTCTGATTGGTGCGACAACGGAGAATCCATACTTTGAAGTCAATGGAGCTCTGCTGAGCCGCAGCCGCATCTTTGAACTGCATTCCTTAGATAAAGATGCGATTCTGCAGCTGATCCAGCGCGCGGTCAGTGATCCGATCAAAGGCATTGCTGGTGATATGGTGAAGATGGATGAAGATGCGATGGAGTTCTTGGCGGATGTCGCGGATGGAGATGCGAGAGCAGCTCTCAATGCTTTGGAATTAGCAGACTTAACAACGGCACGCAGTGATGATGGCTATATTCATATTACGCTGCAGGTCGCGGAAGAATGCATTCAAAAGAAAGCTGTCCGCTATGATAAGACGGGCGACAATCATTACGATACGATCTCGGCCTTCATTAAATCGATGCGGGGAAGCGATCCGGATGCGGCTGTCTATTACCTTGCACGCATGTTATCGGCAGGCGAAGATGTAAAGTTCATCGCCAGAAGAATCATGATCTGTGCCTCGGAGGACGTCGGCAATGCAGATCCTAGGGCATTGGAAGTGGCAGTGGCTGCTTCATTAGCGGTAGAACGGATTGGCTTGCCAGAGAGCCAGATCATCCTCTCACAGGCCGCAAGCTATGTTGCCTGTGCACCAAAATCCAATTCAGCTGTCAATGCAATCTTTAAGGCAAAGGCAGAAGTGGAAAAGAGCGGCAATCTGCAGATCCCGCCTTACTTAAAAGATGCACACTACAGCAGTGCTGAGAAACTGGGCCATGGCATTGGATATCAGTATTCGCATGATTTTCCTTTCCATTATGTAGACCAGCAGTATCTGCCGGATGAGATCAAGAACGAAAGTTTCTATGAACTCTCAGAAAATGGCTATGAAAGCAAACTGAAGAAATGGTTCGATCTGATTGGAAAAAAGAACTATCATAAAGAACCAAAGAAATAAACAGAAAAAGTCAGACTGTTCGCGCAGCCTGGCTTTTTCTGTTCCCCGGAGATGGGGATTTTACAATAGAGAGAAATCTATTACGCTACTCTTCATCCTGAAGAGCATCGTAACCTTCTTCACCCGTACGTACTTTGACAACATTCTCAACGTCATAAACGAAGATCTTGCCATCACCAATACGTCCGGTATACAGTACCTTCTTTGCGGTCTCAATAACGAGCGCAACCGGTACTTTAGCAACCACAATCTGTACTTCCACTTTTGGAAGCAGATTGATCTCTGTTTCAACTCCACGATAATATTCGGTCTTGCCTTTCTGCATGCCATAGCCTAAGCACTGAGTAACGGTCATACCGGTGACTCCAATCTTGTTCATGGCATTCTTCAAAGCTTCCAGTTTATTCTGCTTCATGATGATATCGACTTTTGTCATCTTGAGGCTCGTATCACTCTTTACCAACTGCGGAGCAGAAGAGACATCTACGACCGGAACTGATTTTTCTACGGAGGCAGCAGGGTAAGGCATGGACTGCAGAGCAGCCAATCCGCCAAAGCGTGCTAACTGTGGAATCTCCGCGTTATCATCGGAATTGTAATCCAGATCACTGCGGATCAACTGATTGTCTGGATAAGCTAAGACTCCCATTTCCGGTACATCCAGCCCATCCAGTTCATATTCTGGCGCAACGCGCAGGCCCCACGTCTTATCCAATAACCTGAAGAAGAGGTAGGACATGCCGAAGCCCCAGACAATCAATACAGCGACGGCAATCAGCTGTGCCAGCAGCTGAGAGGCATCGCCATAGAACAGACCGGTAACACCGCCGGCAACGCCATTCAGACCATTGCCATAGGTACCATCGGAGAATAAGCCAACAGAAATCACACCCCAGAGTCCATTGACGCAGTGAACGGAGATTGCGCCGACAGGATCATCTAGTTTCAACTTGTTTTCCACGAACGGGACAGCATTGCATACAAGAAGCGCAGCGACAAACCCAATGATGGCTGCCGATAATGCATTGACATACGCGCATGGTGAGGTGATTGCGACAAGACCTGCCAAGGCACCGTTTGCGGTCATGGAAGGATCTGGTTTGCCATACTTGATCCACATATAGAACATCGCAATCAGACCGCCGACAGCACCGGAGATCATCGTGTTGGTTGCGGCAACCGATAAACGGAAGTCGGAGGCATTTAGTGCCCCAGACGCATTGAACGCAAACCAACAGAAGAACAGAATGATCGTACCAATGATTGCCATCGGAATATCATGACCGGGGAAGGCACGAGCTGAACCGTCTTTCCGGAACTTGCCAATTCGCGGACCAATAACGGCACATCCCGCTAAGGCAAGCATGCCGCCCATGGAATGAACGACCGCGGATCCGGCAAAATCAACGACGCCGTGACCAATCCCAAAGTTCACACCAAGACTGGCCAGCCAGCCGCCGCCCCAGACCCAGCAGGCGAAGACAGGATATAGGAACATGGAAATAAAGAATGATGTAATCACGACAGCGGAGTATTTGACACGTTCTGCCATTGCCCCGGTTGGAATCGTAACCGTCGTATCCATAAAGACCATCTGGAAGAAGAACAGGGCATAAACGCTGGCGTCATAGGTGCCGCCTAATAAGAATCCCTTGTATCCTAGAACGCCGCCGAGGCCAGGAATGGTCAAAAGACTGTTGAGAACACTGCTGTTGGAGGCCAGCCCAGCTGCACCGCCGGAGCCGCCCATCTGGAATGCAAATCCTGTTAAAAAGTAACCAACCGCACCAACTAAGAACACCATAAAGTTCATGGTCATGGTGTGGGCTGCGTTCTTCGCCCGGCAGAAACCTGTTTCGACCATGGCAAAGCCACATTGGAAGAAGAATACCATGAAGGCGCAGATCATGACCCACGTATAGTTCGCACCATAGTAAGCCTTGTTTGCGGTGGAAGCGACATCACCCAATGTTTCGTTTCCAGTAACAGCAGCGTAGCTGGCTCCGGTTGGATCCGCACCCGTGGAGGAAGCTGTCAATGATAGAATCAGCAGAAGAAGTAAAACGGCGGTGATGGCAATTGACCAGGTAACCTTTGTGCGTTTTTGCATATTCTGACCCCCTTAAGATCATTTCTTAACGCATCACTTTTTGGAACCAAGACGATAATTCATCCAGGAAAACACCGCATCCGGCCGGTTCAGCTGCAGAGAAAGCTTATAGACCGCAAAGAGGTAGCGGATTCCTAGAAAAGCAATGATGATGCCAAAGACGGCACCTGGGACAGCGTTGTTTACGACCGATAGAGTGACACTGTTCCAAAGACTGTAAATGGTATAGCTGAAGCCCATGATGGTGATGGCACCAGCGAAACAATAGAGCAGGAATACGACGGTCTTCTTTGAAGTCTGCTGCGTGTTTGATGAAGCAATCTTCTGTTTCATAATCGGCCTCCCAACTTGAATTTTGTTTTATAAGCTACAAAGATAGGGACAAATTTCAAGAAAGTCAACAATAAAATCGAGAAAAAGAAGAAAAAACAGAAAAATAAATTAAAAATAAAAGAAAAAAATGAAAAAAAATGCAAAAAGCAAATTCTAAATCAGAAATAATCAAAATAAATTGAATAAAAATTATAAAAATAAAAATATATGCGTATAATTTTGATAAAAATCAAAGAATCCGGAGAATATCTCGAAAAAGATGTAGATGTAAATATTTACATTCTGTTGAAACATTTACATTACAGGGGTATAATCGGTCGTTGTAGAGGGAGCAGCGTATGGAAACTTTATATCGAAGTGCATTTGAACACGACAGCTGCGGCATTGGTGCCGTTGTCAGTATTGAAGGTGTACGTACCCATCAAACCGTCAGTGACGCCTTAAAGATTGTTGAAAATCTCGGCCATCGTGCTGGAAAAGATGCGAAGGGTGAAGTGGGAGACGGAGTCGGCATCTTGACCCAGATCCCGCATGAATATTTCCATAAGACCTGTGCGGAACTGCATCTGCCGTCTTCGTTCGGCGTGGGCATGTTCTTCTTCCCGACCGATCACGTCAAGCGCAAGCAGGCAATGAAAATGTTTGAAGTCGTTGCCAAGAAAGAAGGCTGTGAATGTGCCGGCTGGCGGGAAGTTCCTTTGAACCGCGGCTGCCTGAGTGAAAAAGCACTTTCCTCCTGTCCTGCCATCTATCAGGCATTTATTACGACCAGCCCCATGATGGAACCAGGACTGGATTTTGATCGGAAGCTGTATTTGATAAGGCGCATGTACGAACCGAGCAATGAAGAGACCTATATTTGTTCCTTGAGTTCCCGGACCATTGTTTATAAGGGAATGTTCTTAGTCAATCAGCTGCGGACCTTCTTCTTAGATCTGCAGCAGGAAGACTTTAAGGCATCCATTGCTTTAGTCCATTCCCGTTTTTCCACCAATACCACACCGAGCTGGCGCCGTGCTCATCCATACCGCTACATCATGCACAATGGTGAAATCAACACGATCAAAGGCAACGCTGGCAAAATGCACTCCCGCGAAGAGAATATGACTTCCCGTGTACTGGGAAATGAGATTGATAAAGTCTATCCTGTTATCGCACCAAATGGTTCAGATTCCGCAATGCTGGATAATGCATTGGAATTCATGATGATGGCAGGAACGGATCTTGCCAAAGCAGTCATGACGCTGATTCCAGAACCATGGCAGAACAATACAGAGATGAACGCAACTAAGCGTGACTTCTATGAATACAATGCGACCATGATGGAACCGTGGGATGGCCCGGCTGCCATTATCTTTACCGATGGAGATGTCATGGGTGCTGTCTTGGACCGGAATGGCCTGCGTCCTTCCCGTTACTATGTGACGAAAGACGGCTATCTTGTCTTATCATCTGAAGTTGGTGTATTGGATATTGAACCAGAACGGATTGCCTGCAAGGAACGTCTGCATCCAGGCAAGATGCTGTTAGTCGATACGAAAGAAAAAAGAATTATCACCGATGAAGAGATCAAGATGAAATATGCGACACAGCATCCATATGGGGAATGGCTGCAGTCGAATTTAGTCCATCTCAAAGATCTGCCGATTCCAAATCAGAATACGATTCATATCAAAGGCGAAGAACTGGCAAAGCAGAAGAAGATGTTCGACTACTCGTATGAGGATGTGCAGGATTATATTCTGCCAATGGCACTGCATGCCAAGGAACCAGTTGTCTCGATGGGTGCCGATACACCATTGGCTGTGATGTCCAAACGCTATCAGCCGCTGTTCAATTATTTCAAGCAGCTGTTTGCCCAGGTCACCAATCCGCCGATTGATTCCATTCGGGAAGAAATTGTGACATCCACGGCAGTCTATCTAGGCAAAGATGGAAATCTTTTAGAAGATAAAGCAGAGAATGTCAAAGTCTTAAAGATCAACAATCCAATTCTCAGTAATTTGGATCTTTTAAAGATCCGTCATATGAAAAAGGGATTCCAGACCAGTGATATCAGTCTGCTGTATTACAAGAACACGCCGCTGGATAAAGCAATTGACAATATGTGCAACGATGCGGATAAAGCGATTGAGAGCGGCAGTACGATCTTGATCCTATCTGACCGCGGTGTCGATGAGACTCATCTGCCGATTCCTTCGTTGTTGGCAGTCTCTGCCATGCATCAGCATCTACTGCGGACCAAGCGCCGGCTCAGCTGCGCCTTGATCTTAGAGACCGCAGAACCAAAAGAAGTCCATCATTTTGCGACGCTGTTAGGGTATGGTGCCAGTGCCATCAATCCATACCTGATTCAAGACTGCATCCAGGAATTGATTGAAGACGGTACACTGAACAAAGAGTACTATGCTGCAGTCAATGATTTTAATCATGGCATCTTGAGCGGCATCGTAAAGATTGCATCGAAGATGGGTATCTCTACATTGCAGTCGTATCAAGGCTCGCAGAACTTTGAAGCCATTGGCATCGACCAGCAGGTCATTTCCAAATACTTTGGCTCCACGGTGTCCCGCATTGGCGGCATCAACCTGAAAGATATTGAACGACAGGTCAATGCTAAACATAATTCCGTCTATGATCCTTTCGGTCTAGAAGTGAACCTTGGCTTAGAAAGCCGTGGTGAACATAAGCTGCGCAGTGGAAAAGAGGAACATCTCTACAATCCAGAGACCATTCATGCATTGCAGAAAGCAGTGCGCACGAATGACTATGCGCTGTATCAGACATACGCAAAGCGTGTCGCAGAAGAAGGAAACACTTCGCATATCCGCGGCATGCTGGAACTGCACAGTGACCGTGCACCGATAGCATTGGAAGAAGTAGAAAGTGTCGCTTCCATTGTGCAGCGCTTTAAAACGGGTGCAATGTCGTATGGTTCCATTTCGAAAGAAGCGCATGAAACAATGGCGATTGCAATGAACCGTCTTCATGGCCGTTCCAATACTGGCGAAGGCGGGGAAGAAGAAGACCGCTTTGAAAAAGATGCGAATGGTGACTGGCGGATGTCACAGATCAAACAGGTCGCATCCGGCCGGTTCGGTGTTACCTCAAATTATCTTAATCACGCCAATGAAATACAGATCAAGATGGCCCAGGGCGCAAAGCCAGGGGAAGGCGGTCAGCTGCCAGGTGGGAAAGTCTATCCTTGGGTTGCAAAGGCAAGACATTCCACGCCAGGTGTGACACTGATTTCTCCGCCGCCGCATCATGATATTTATTCCATCGAAGACCTTGCCCAGCTGATCTATGACTTGAAGTGTGCCAATGATCAGGCACGCATCAATGTGAAGCTTGTTTCAGAAGCAGGCGTAGGTACCATTGCGGCAGGTGTTGCCAAAGCAGGTGCTCAGGTCATTCTGATTTCGGGATATGACGGCGGCACAGGGGCTGCACCAAAGAATGCAATCTATAATGCTGGTCTGCCTTGGGAGCTTGGTCTCTCCGAAGCACATCAAACTTTAGTAATGAATGATCTGCGCGACAAAGTAACATTAGAGACGGATGGCAAATTAATGTGCGGCCGCGATGTAGCAATCGCATGTTTATTAGGCGCAGAAGAATTCGGCTTTGCAACGGCACCACTTGTATCAATGGGCTGTGTAATGATGCGGGTATGTAATTTAGATACGTGCCCGGTCGGTGTTGCAACGCAGAATCCATTGCTGCGGAAACGCTTTGCTGGCAAACCGGAACATGTGATCAACTTCATGCAGTTTGTTGCCGAAGACCTTCGTGAGATCATGGCTTCGCTTGGCTTCCGTACAATCAATGAAATGATTGGTCATACTGAATGCCTGCAGAAGAAGACATACACTGCAGACAGTCCATTGTCACGCATTGATCTGAAGGACATGCTGGCAAAAACAGCAGAGGAAGATTATGCCAAGAAGAATCCTTATGACTTCCAATTGACCTCCCGGAAAGATCTGCAGCTGTATGATGAAGCATGTCAGTCTGCCTTGAAACAGCAGAGTCCATGGCATGCGGCTGTTGAAGTGAATAACCGGGATCGTTCCTTTGGTACTTTGCTAGGTTCACGGATTACCCGCATGTATCCACATGGGATGAAGAATGACTGCTTCACGATTGACTGTCATGGCAATGGCGGTCAGAGCTTTGGTGCCTTCATTCCGAAAGGACTGACGCTGAATCTGGAAGGTGATGCCAATGATTACTTTGGCAAGGGATTGTCCGGCGGCATCTTAGTACTGAAGACCGATCATGCATGCAGCTTTGAACAGGAACAGAATATTCTAGTTGGAAATGTTGCCCTGTATGGTGCGACCAGCGGGGAAGCTTATATCAATGGCGTTGCTGGGGAACGTTTCTGTGTTCGTAATTCCGGTGCTGCAGCGGTATGTGAAGGATGCGGAGATCATGGTCTGGAATATATGACTGGTGGTACGGTCCTTGTCTTAGGAGAAACGGGACGCAATTTTGCAGCAGGGATGTCCGGTGGAATTGCCTATGTATATGATCCAAAGAATATTCTTTATAAACGATTGAATACGGCGATGGTGCAGATGGAACATGCGGATACTAAGCATGATGAAGATCTGATCAAGCACATGCTTGCAGAGCATGTGAAAAGAACCGGCTCCTTGTTAGGCGCAAAACTGCTGCGTAACTTTGATGAAGAAAAAGAACATTTCAAAATGGTCGTGCCGGCAGAATATCGTGATATCCTCAAGCTGATCAAACAGAATGAAGAAAAAGGCATGACAACTTCAGAAGCAGAACTCGATGCTTTCTATAAAGTGAAAGGAGCACACTGAGATGGGAAAACAAACAGGCTTTCTTGACTATGAACGTCAAGATAATTCCGAACGTGCTCCATTGGAACGTATCAAAGACTGCAATGAGTTTCATATCCCGCTCGATCCGGAAAAAAGAAAAGAACAGGCAGCCCGCTGCATGAACTGCGGTGTACCGTTCTGCCAATGGGGAGAACCGGTTGGCCGCATGGTAGCAGGATGTCCGCTCCATAATCTGGTGCCGGAATTCAATGATGCTTTATACCGCGGTAATGAAAAACAGGCACTGCAGCGATTGTTGATGACCAATAACTTTCCTGAATTTACTTCACGTGTCTGTCCTGCATTATGTGAAAAGGCATGTACATGTGGTCTGCATGGAGATCCGGTTGCGACTCGTGATAATGAGTATGACATCATTGAAACGGCATTCGCAAAGGGATATATGCAGGCAGCTGACATTACCAATCGTTCGGAGAAGAACGTTGCGGTCATTGGTTCGGGACCAAGCGGACTGGCATGTGCAGATCAATTGAACCGTCGGGGACACCATGTGACGGTCTATGAAAAGAATGATCGTTTCGGCGGACTGCTGATGTATGGCATCCCGAACATGAAACTGGAGAAACAGATTGTCAAACGGCGGATTGATTTGATGCAGAAAGAGGGTGTGCGCTTTGTCAATAATACAAGTATTGAGACAAAAGCACAGGCAAAAGATCTGCAGGAGAAGTATGATGCAATCGTCTTATGCTGTGGAACAGGCAAGGCAAGATCCCTGAATGTCGAAGGCATGGACAGCGACGGTATCTATTTTGCAGTTGATTTCCTGTCCATGAATACCGCGGCTCTGCTCGATCATCGTCAGCCGCAGGTGAGTGCGAAGAAAAAACATGTTGTGATTGTTGGCGGCGGTGATACCGGCAACGATTGTGTGGCTACGTGTATTCGTCAGGGATGCAGCGATGTAGTCCAGTTGGAAATGATGCCGGAACCGCCAATGGAACGGCAGGCAAATAATCCATGGCCGGAATGGCCGCTTGTCAAAAAGACGGATTATGGCCAACAGGAATGCATTGCAGTATTTGGCAATGATCCACGTCTTTATGAAACATCAATCGCTAAGATTGATCAGGAAGGCGGGCGAATCACCGGCGTTGATCTGGTCAAGGTCAAAATGGTCAAAGGGGCCGATGGCTCGATGACCATGCAGCAGGTGGAAGGTTCCAAACAGCATCAGCCGTGTGATCTATTGTTGATTGCGGCCGGCTTCTTAGGCTGTTCCGACAGCATCGCGGATGCGTTTGCGTTGGAAACACAGCGGGGAAGAGCCCTTGCGGATGGCTACCATATTAAAGACAATCTCTTTACCGCAGGAGATATGCATCGTGGTCAGTCCTTGGTCGTCCATGCCATCAATGAAGGAAGACTTTGTGCAGAACAGGTCGATGCGTATTTAATTGAACATTAACAAACAGACTCTGGAAACAGAGTCTGTTTTGTTCCAGAAAAGGGAAGAATGATACACATAATCAAATGATGGTATAATCCAGACATAGGGTCTGGTAAACAATATGATAAAGAATATAAAACTGCTGGTCGCAGATATTGATGGAACCTTGGTCAATGAACCAAGAGAGATGATGCCTTTAACAAGGGCTGTTTTGAATGATCTTCATGACCGCGGCATCTTACTGGGGATTGCCTCCGGACGTCCGGTAGGCCCGCATCTGTATGAACAGAAGAATTCCTGGCGGGTCAATTTTGATTTTGATATGTGGATTGGCATGAATGGCAATCAAGTCTATGACGTGCATCGGGATGTTTTTGAAAAGTACTATGAATTAGCACCAAAGACCATTGAAGAGATCATCCGTTTCATGGAACCAGTCCAGGGAAATCCATTCATCTATATTGGAGAAGACATGCTTTCACAGGAAATTGATGCGGAGATGTATGCCAGTGAGACACGGCATCATATCAAGTGTACGAAAGTGAATCAGGTCAGTGATTTGTGGCAGCATCCAACGGAAAAGATATTATTCCGTTTGAAGGATGCCGCATTGATGCCGGCCGCAGAAAAACTTGCTTCAGAGCATCCGTCGAAAGATTATACGGCATTCAAGACCCAGCCGACGATGCTGGAATTCCAGGATCCAAGAGTCAATAAGGGACTGGGTGTGGAGCGCTATTGTCAGGCAAATCATATTTCGTTAGACGAAGTGATTGCCTTTGGTGATATGTCCAATGATAACGGCATGATGACAACAGCTGGCTGGTCGGTCTGCTTAAAAAACGGTGCAGAAGATACCAAGGCACTTGCCAAGGATATTACGGAATATGACAACGACCATGATGGTCTTGGTCACTACATGATCGACCATTGGTATATCCCAAATGGGTGGAACGTTCCGGAGGGTGTCGAATGATCCGCATTGCAATCTGCTGCGGCGGTGGGTTTTCTTCCAGTACGCTGGTGAATCATATCCAGAAGACAATGGAGAAAGAAGGGCTGCAGAACAAAGCAACCTTTGAATTTATTCCTTTTGTCCATTTAAAGGACCGGCAGGATGAAGTGGATATTGCAATGCTGTGCCCGCATCTGGAATGGGCCGCCAAACAGCATGTGACAGAATATCGGATTCCACTGTATATCATCCCGCCAAAGCTGTATGGCCTGATGCCGGCCGAAGATTTCATCGAAGATGCCCAGGATATTCTGCAGATGTGGCAGAAAGAGCCGGTCAATGTCATGCATTTTGAAGATGAACCGCGTCCGCTGTCCATTACCCGGATGGTCTCCCATCAAAGAATGCTGCGGGGAGAAAAAGCAGATCTGAATCATATCTTAGGAAAATAGTGCTGGAATACCGGCATTATTTTTGTATTTCAAGGGTTTAAATCAAAAACGGAATGGAGTACTATTGTCGTGTTACACGAAAGAGGAGAAATGAAAATGAAAGAATTTGTCCCAATGAAAGAGGGAAAAGTCCGCGAGATCTATGACAACGGGGATTCTCTGATCATGGTAGCAACCGACCGCATTTCTGCATTTGATGTAATTTTGAAAAACAAAGTAGTAAAGAAGGGTACTGTATTAACACAGATGTCCAAGTTCTGGTTTGATTACACAAAGGACATTGTACCGAACCACATGATCAGTGTGGATGTGAACGATATGCCAGAGTATTTCCGTCAACCGCAGTTCACTGGCAATTCGATGTTATGCAAGAAGTTAAATATGATTCCAATTGAATGTATTGTAAGAGGCTATATTACAGGTTCCGGCTGGGTATCTTACCAGAAGAACGGAACGGTATGCGGCATTGCTTTACCAGCAGGTCTGAAAGAATGTGATCAGCTGCCTGAGCCAATCTATACACCTTCCACAAAGGCGGAAATTGGGGATCATGATGAAAATATCAGTTATGAGCAGTCCATTGATGTCTTAGAAAAGGCATTCCCGGGACATGGCAGAGAATATGCCACAAAGATCCGGGATTATACAATTGAACTGTATAAGAAGTGTGCGGAATATGCACGCACCAAGGGCATTATCATTGCGGATACCAAGTTTGAATTTGGTCTGAATGAAAAGGGCGAAGTCATCTTAGGCGATGAGATGCTGACACCGGATAGTTCCCGTTTCTGGCCAGTCGAAGGATATGAGCCAGGACATGGCCAGCCATCGTTTGATAAGCAGTTTGTCAGAGACTGGTTAAAGGCAAATCCAGAAAGCGATTATAACCTGCCGCAGGAAATCATTGATAAGACGATTGCCAAGTATAAGGAAGCATATAAGCTCCTGACAGGAAAAGATTTAGAAGCGTAAGGAAGAAGAGAAATCTTCTTCTTTTTTGTGGGAATTGAAACGGGATTGGTGAATATAAAGTGGGAGGAATGAAGAATGGAAACACCAATCACCGAAATTGCCGGGTATCCGTATCCTAATCGGATCAGTTCTTTCCGGCTGTTATGCAAGAATTACAAAACAAATCAATATTGGGTCAAGAGCATGCAGGAAAACATGCTGGAAAAAGATCAGGAAAGAGTCTTCCAGGCTTCCAATGGCAAACTTTTTGATCAAGAGGAAGTCAAAGAAAGATATGCATTGTTCCAGCAGAATGTGAATGCAGTTGAAAAGACGCTGGAAAAGATCCGGATGTTCTATGGCAGGGAAGCCGAAGAGATGGTCAAGGAAGCATATGTGTACGGCAAGAGCCGGAAAGAGATCGCGGAAAAATATAATTTGAGTGAAGCAGCTCTGCAGCGAAAATATCATACTTGGCTCGCGAGCATCTTCTATGAAAAGGAAAGGGATGCCGCATGAAAAAGATCAAGCATATCAGTGCAGTTGTTTTTGTGTTGGTGCAGATGCTGGTGGCATCTTTTCTGCCGATCAGTGCCGGTGTACGCTTTGATACCGAACCATGTCATATCTATATGGATGGGGCAAATCTGAATGGCGGAAATTTCTTTATTAAAACGTATAATGGCCTGCCTGTGTATTGTATTGAACCATGGGTCACCATCAGCTGGGAGGATGTGTATGACGTCGGTACATTAGAAGATTATGAGAAACTCTCTGCACAGGCCAAAGAACATATTGCAGAGTTTTCTTATTTTGGCTATGGGTACAGTGGACATCAGAGCGGGGAATATTATGTTGCGACACAGTATCTGATCTGGCTGGAATTGGATCCAGAATTTGTCAGAGATTCGCATTTCTATACGGAAAATAAAGGGGAGTGCATTGATGCGGAAATGAATGTCTATATTCATGACATTCTGCGGGAAGTAGATCAGTACCGCGCACCGGCAGCTTTTACGGTCACCTCTTCTTCCCAATCCGAACAAGTCGGCAATTATTATGCCGGCAAGGGAACCATGGGAGATGTTTATGAGATTGATGACCGCAGTCATGTATTGGCACAGATGAACCTGACGCAGAATGATTTTGGGGATGCCCTGCAGTGGAAGGATAATCATTTGACCATCACGTTAAGTGAAAAGACACTTGGGGACCGCACTGTGAAATTTGAAAAGAACCGTTCATTGATTGGAACACGGCCGATGATTTTAAAAGACAGCAGCAATACTTATCAGACTTTAGGGATTCGGGGCGATGTTCAGCAGAGTGCAACCATTCTTTTCCATACGACCGCTTTCGCAGACATTGAAAAAGTCGATACAAATGGTCAGTATGTTTCGGATGCATCACTGCAGATCATTGATTCAGCTACAAAGAAAGCTGTGGATACCTGGACCACGACCGCACAGAAGCATCGCTTCAACGGACTGGAAGCGGGGCATCCATATCAAGTCGTGGAACAGGATGCGCCAATCGGATATTACTATGCCAGTACGGCAGAACTTGAACCAGGTAAAACAACCAATGTAAAACTGATGGATCAGCCAATAAACGCATCCATTCAGAAAATCGATGACCGCGGCAATCCTGTGCAGGGTGCCACTCTGCAGATCCAGGATCTAGACGATGGCAGATTGCTGCAGTTTGAAACAAGTGATGTTCCGTATGCATGTGGTAGTTTTCTCACTGCAGATCATCATTATCGCGTCAAAGAACTGCAGGCACCAATGGGACACTATGTATGTGAAGAACAGGAATTCACAGTGCCGCATACAGGAGGAAATACAATCTCCATTGTCATGAAAGACCCTGTGATTTCATACAATGTTTTGAAACAGGATGAAAAAAGAAGACCTGTGAATCAGGCATCGCTGTCGCTTTACGATACAACGCAGAAAGAGAAACAAAAGATCCTGTCATGGCAGAGCGGACCAGATGCCAAAGAAATCGGCCAACTGTTAGAAGCAGGACATTCGTATACCATTACCGAAGAGGATGCCAGCACAAAATATTTTCTGGCGGCGGATATACAGTTCTCTGTTCCCGTTCACCAAGAAGAAACCGAGCATCAAATTAAAATCACAGATCATCATATTCATTATCAGCTGCAGAAGGTCGATGAAAATGGAAGTCCCCTTGAGGATGCCCGCCTCGTCATCACGGATATCACAGATCCGTTTGATGAAGGACGCGTTGTTGTAGACTGGCGCAGCACCGAATCGCCGCTGCAAGTAAATCTTCTGGAACGCGGTCATGTGTATCGGCTGCAGGAACTGTCAGGCCCAGATGGGTATTATGTGGCCGAAGATAAAGTATTCAAAGTTCCTACCTATGGGGAAGATGAGCCAATCACAATTACCTGTGAAGACCAGCGGATCGTGTACCGGATCCATAAAGTGGATGATGCGAAGCAGCCAGTCATTGGATCACAGCTGCAGATCTATGAAGTGAATGAAGAAGGAGAAAAAGAAATCCAGACAATCACAACAACAGCGGATGCAAACGTTGTTTATGGTCTGCAGAACGATACGGATTATGTCATCAAGGAAACAAACGTACCGTGCGGCTACTATCAAGCAGAGAATTTCTACTTTCATGTGGCAAAAGAAGGCACCAGTACTCCCGTTGATATTGTGATGGAAGATGCACCGATTCATGCGTCCATTTTGAAAACAGATCTGGAAGGAATGCCAATTGCGGGTGCGGTCATGCATGTTGTAGATACGCAAAGCGGTCAGACGATAGGAACGTATGTATCCAATGAAGAAGGACCGATTGAAATCGGCAGTGCCTTAGAAGCAGGACATTCCTATGTTCTAAAAGAAGTTGAAGCACCAAAAGGATACTACTGCGGCGGGGAACAGAAATTCAGTGTTAGCATGCGGCCGGAAAATACAATTGTTGTACAGATCAAAGATCAGCCGATTCATTGCGAAGTACAAAAAATGGACTTTCAGGAAGAGCCGTTGAAAGGTGCACATCTCTGTCTATTGGAGGAAGAAAAGAAGATTGTGGAATGGATCAGTGATGGAACACCATACGATCTATCCATGTATCTGCAGGATGGTCATACGTATTCTATCCAGGAAACACAGGCTCCGCTTGGCTACTACAAAATTCCAGATCGTCTCTTTACCGTTTCTTCACAGAAGGATCTCGACCTGGCTCATTTGAATCTGATGGATGAAGCAATCCATTATGAAATCTTGAAGACAGATGAGGGTGGGAATCCTGTGGAAGGAGTACAGTTATCACTGTTTGATGTCACTGAAGAAGAACGGACATTGATCCGTCAATGGATCACGACAGAACACGCAGAAACGTTTGGTGCAGAATTGACCACCGGCCATACATATCGTCTCGATGAGACGGAAGGCGTTGCGGGTTATCAGACGGCATCCTCCTTGACGTTCCAAGTCAGTGTGACCGGTTCTCATAAAACAGTGATTGTTCCGCTGGTGGATGAGACCAATGCCATTTCTTTCCTGAAGACAGATGAAGAAGGAAAACCGCTGGCAGATGCGGAAATGGAAATCTTCGATGAAGCCGGAAATGCGGTTGCGTCTTTTGTGTCAAACGAAGATGAAAAAGGAGTTTCAGTAGACCGTGCCGGCGTGGATCTTGCAAGTTATTTGGAAGGCGGTCAGACCTATATCCTGCATGAAACGAAAGCACCGTTTGGATATGACCTTTGCGATGACATCACCTTTGTGATGAAAGGAACACTTGCATCAAAACAAATTGTTTCTGTACAGGATGCCGTTAAGACGTTGTTCCTGAAAGTTGATAAACGTTCTGCCGAAGGCAGCATGCCGTTACTGGCAGACTGTCAGGTGACGGTCTATCATCAGGACACCAAGGAAATTGCCTTTACCTTAGATGGCCAGCAGGCTTCGGCATTGACCGATGCCAATGGTGCCGCTCGTTTTCAGCTGCCGTATACGAAAGCTGGCTATTATGTGCAGGAGACAAAAGCACCGGAAGGATTTGCGATTGATCCGTCACCGAAACAGCTGGTAGTGGAAAGTGATACATGCTTCCATACGGAGACACCAAAAGAGATCCACGTCGTCGATGAAAAGAATGTCGATACCGGGACTCAGCTACCATATCATGCGTTTCTAGCACTGCTCTGTATGCTGGAGTGTCTGCTGTTCCTGAAATGGCCGCATGCGAAAGCGTAATGCCTTCTTGTTATTTGTCAGTTGTGCCTGTATGAGTTTTGCAGTTTGTGATATGACCTGCTGGTGTGTTGGCATTCAGCATGAGGAACATGCTCTGCAGAAGGCAAGGACAATCCGTAAAAATCCGACGGTTACGGAACCAGCATTAGCAATGCAGGAAATCAATCCTGCTTATATCTGCTGGCTGGATGTCCCTGCATTACAGATACATCTGCCCGTGGTGCAGGGCAGGGATGATGCCTATTACTTAAATCATGCATGGGACAATACAGACAGTGATCTAGGTACACCGTTCTTTGACTGCATGTCTCATAGGGAAGATCCGGTGCAGATCATATACGGCCATTCAGCAACTTATGATAAAAACGCAATGTTTACGCCTCTGCACATGCTTGCGGAAAAAGAAGAGGAAACGTTGACGTTCTCACTGCAGTATGAAACCAGCAGCCTTTATGAAATGGCATATGCCTTTCTGCTGCCGAAAGACAATGGTACGTTTGCTCTGCGGAAACACTCCTTTACCAGCCAGACGGATTTTGAACAATGGATCAGCTATGCCAAAGAACATACCTTCTTGGCAAAATCCGATGAATGTACTATGCAGGATCACTATGTTCTCCTGCAGACCTGCAGTCAAAACAAGGGAGAATTCTTGATTGTAATCGGCCGCAGGTGCACCGCTTGAAAGTTACCGTAAAAAGAAATAAGATTATCCCATTGAGGTAGCTTATGCAGAAACTAAGAGAGTCTTTGATCCGGTTCATGTATGGCAGAAATGGGATTGATGCATACAATAAATTCTTATTGATTGTTGGTCTGATATTGGATCTGTTGAGTTTTGTAAATATGTACTTCCTGTTCCTTTCGGACATCTTCTTTATCTATGCACTCTTCCGTGCATTATCAAAGAATCTTGTGAAACGGTCCATTGAGAATCAAAGCTATCTAGTCATTGCCAACTGGCTGCGGCATTTATGGAAGGCAAAAATGTCCACGATGAAAGACAAGGAACATGTCTATTATGTCTGTCCGCAGTGTCACCAGATTGTCCGGGTGCCAAAGGGCCGTGGGGAAATTGATATTACCTGTCCTACGTGTGGGAAAGAATTCAGCCGAAAAAGCTGAGCTTTCCCACTTTTTTATGGAAAATGAGAAAAGCCGGCATGAATGCGGAGAATCCGGCAAAAAATCCCTGTTTGCGTGGTATAATGTGCGGGTAGATTTGGAGCTTGTGAATGAAAATTGGTGTAATTTCTCTTGGCTGTGCCAAGAACCTTGTCGATACAGAAAATGTACTGGGAATGCTGCGGGCAGCAGATCAGGAAATTGTGACTTCCTATAATGAAGCGGAAGCAATTATTGTAAATACCTGCGGCTTTATTGAAAGTGCAAAAATAGAGGCAATCAATACAATCCTAGATACGGCAGATCTGAAGAAAAAGAATCTGAAGAAACTGATTGTCATGGGCTGCTTAGCAGAACGGTATAAAGATCAATTAGAGACCGAGATGCCGGAAGTAGACCGCTTTATTGCAATTGATGAATATAAGAACCTGGGGGATATCCTGAGTGAACAGCTGGGCATCCAGGTAGCCAATACTTATGGGCTGACACCGCGTGTGCTATCCGGGAAACCTTGGATGGCATACCTGCAGATTGCAGATGGCTGCGACAATAACTGCAGCTTCTGCGCAATTCCTGGAATCCGTGGACGATTGACCAGTACAAAGATGGAAGATATTCTGAAAGAAGCGAATCGTTTGGCTTCCATCGGTGTCAAAGAGATCACACTGGTCGCACAGGATTGTTCGAGATACGGATATGATTTTGATCATCAGCTGCATTTAGTGGAACTGTTGAAGGAATTAGATGCGATTGAAGGAATCCATTGGATCCGCATGCTGTATCTCTATCCGGATGAAATCCCAGAGCATTTGTTTGAGACCATCCAGAACAGCAGACATATTCTGCCGTACTTCGATATTCCAACGCAGAGCGGTTCCGACCATGTTCTGCATGCCATGAAGCGAAAGACAAATCGTCAGAAGATCATGGATCTGACAGATACGATCCGCAGTCAGCTGCCAAACGCATCTTTACGCACAACATTAATTACAGGTTTCCCTGGGGAAACACAGGAAGACCATGAGGAAACACTTTCGATGATCCAGCATGTGAAATTCAATCATCTTGGCGCCTTTACTTTCTCACCAGAGGAAGGGACGGCGGCATTTGATATGCCGGATGATGTTAGTGCAGAAGAAAAAGAACGCAGAAAAGAAAAAATCATGACAGTACAGGAGAGCATTGCCCAGAACCTTCTCAAAGAGAAGCTGGGTACGACGGCAGAAGTCATGATTGAAGGAAGAAATCCATTGACTCATATGTATACGGGAAGAAGCTATGCCTTCGCACCGGATGGGGTAGATGGTTATGTCATGTTCAAATCGGATGTTGAGCATGAAGCTGGTCAGTTTACAAAGGTCCGCTTTCAAAAGATCAGCGGACAGAATCTCATAGGTGAAGAAATCAAGGAGGATTGAATTTCATGAAAACCTATATTGGCATTGACTTAGGCGGCACAAACGTACGTTGTGCTACCGTTCAGCCGGATGGCACTGTCTTACAGACAGTCAAAGGTCCTTCCCATGCAAAAGATGGAGCGGACGCCATTATTTCCAACATTATTGCACTTGTAAAACAGCTGCAGAACTGGGATGAAGCATCTGGAATTGGCATCGCTGTACCAGGGCCAGTCTCACGTGACGGCAATGGCATGGCAATGGCTACCAACATTCCGTGTCTGACAAAGTTCCCATTACGGGATACGCTGCAGAATGAACTGCATCTTCCTTGCGTCTTAGGAAATGATGCGGATGCTGCTGGCTTAGCAGAAGCATTAGTTGGTGCAGGAAAAGGCCTGCGTACTGTCGTTTATATTACATTATCTACTGGTATTGGCGGCGCAATCATCTATAATGGACAATTGCTGCCGGGATGCCATGGCTATTCCATGGAAGTTGCTTCCATGTCTGTTGATGGTTCAAGAGCACATGTCAATTTACCAGCAAATGGGGCAATTGAAGACTGGGCAAGCGGCACAAGCGTGACGCGTATTGGCAATGAAAAGATGCCTGGGCAGAACTTTGTCCATGCCGGCCAGGTCTTTGACTTAGCAGAAAAGAATGATCCGACAGCGGTTGGAATTGCAGAACAGGTAACAACGGATCTTGCGGTCATGTTTGGCAACTTAGCAACAACAATTGACCCGGACTGCTTTATCCTGGGCGGCGGTATGATGAAGTCTGCCGGCTACTTCCTGCCTCTTGTCAAAGAAAAGTATAAGCAGAGAGTATTGCCTGCATTAGTTGACACACCATTCTTACTGGCTTCTTTAGAAGAACCAGGTGTTGTTGGCGCAGCCATGCTGCCGATGTCCAACGGACTATAATTTGAAATGACCGGGTCTCCGGTCATTTGCATGTTTCAAAAGTGAAAGGATCTTCTATGTATCATATTTCAGATGTTAAAAAATTTACGCGCTGTCCACGTTTATATGTGAATGAGAAGAATGCGCCAAGAAGAGAGTATCAGCCCTTTGTCCGGCTGGATGAAGAAGTGACATCTCTTGTGGCTGAAAAGCTCCACATTCATGGCAACTTTTTCCTTGGTCAAAAGGGGGATGATCCGCAGAAAGCCTTAACGGCGATGCAGGATGCCCAATGGCTGATGAAAGCACGTTTTGAGTACAAGCAGCTGCGCGTAAAGGTACCTTTTCTGCATCGGGCAAAGAATGATACCTGGGATCTCTATTTTCTCTTTATCGGACTGTATCCGCATGCGGATGACATGCAGTTCTATTGTGATGAAGTATGGGTGCTGGAGAACAATGGCATCAAGATCCGGAACATCTATATCATTCATTTGAATGCATCCTATGTGAGAGAAAAAGAATTGGATCCTTCCGCATTATTTGTGGTAAGTGATTGTTTCTATAACGGCAAGAACCGTCCAAGTGTCAAGATCAAAGAAGCCATCTATAAAAATAAACGGGATGTCTCAAGAATTTTAGATGAAATGGATTGTTTAAAAGAAGGGGAGCTGCCGAATGCAGTCCGCACTAATAAATGTACGACCCGGCAGAAATGTCTGTACTATGAAAGCTGTTTCCCAGATGAATTGGAAGAACCGGATAACAGTATCCTGACACTGATTGCATCGCAGCATAAACATGCGATGAAGAGTGAAGGCATTGAATCTTTAAAGGATGCGGATATTGAACGCATTGAAGGTTCCCGGCAGCAGTATGCACAGATCCTGGCAGATCAAGAAGGTGGTCTGCATGTGGACCGTCAGGCATTGCGCTCTTGGCTGAGCTGGATCCAGTATCCAATTTCATTCTTAGACTTTGAGTGGGAGCGCTTTGCCATCCCGCCATATGAAGGCATGAAGCCGTATGATGTCATGCCGTTTGAATACAGTCTGCATATTCTGCAGGCAGATGGCACAATGACGCATAAGGTCTATCTGAATATTCACGATGACCGGAAAGATATGGCGAAGAACTTGGTGCAGGATATTCCAGGCACGGGTACCGTTATGGCTTACAATGCGGCTGGAGCGGAGATGATCCGGATTGCTGAATTTGCGGATCAGTTCCCGGAATACAGTGAGAAGCTGCGTTCCATCAATGCACGTATGGAAGATCTTCAGCTGATCTTTGAGACTGGTACAGTTTATGATGTCCGGATGAAGGGTCAGTGGTCATTGAAGATCATTATGGCAATGATGAATGATAAGAGCTATAAAGATCTGGATATCAATCAGGGAATGGATGCAGTGTTCCAATGGCGGCATCTAGACTACAGTGAAAAAGATGTAGACCGTGAGAAGATCATCGAAGATCTGAAGAAATACTGCGGCATGGATTCTTATGCAATGACGGTTGTTTTCCAGTGGCTACTGCGCATTAATGAAGAAGCATTATAAATCATCAGAGAGATCTGATGATTTTTTATGAAACATTATCATTTTTCAGCAGAAATATTTCTTGTTTTCACCGAAAGTTCAAATCCTTTTTGTATATAGTAATGGTATAATACAAATAGAAAGAGGAACACCAAAAAATACAGATAACAAATAGGTTGGTAAAAGCATTTCCAGTATGGAAGTTGCTTTCATCATAAAACAAATGGAGGAAAACTTATGAGATTCGAAATTGTTGGAAAAAATGTATCTGTAACACCTGCAATGAAGGAGAAGATCGAGAAGAAATTGAGCGGATTGGAAAAATATCTGCTGATTGATTCGGATACGATTGTCAGAGTGGTTGCCAGAGTATATCCAAATTCCCAGAAGGTCGAAGTAACAATCCCGACAAAAGTCGGACTGCTTCGTACGGAAGTAGAAGATAATGATTTCTATGCTGCAGTGGATCTAGCGATTGATAAACTGGAAGATCAGTTAAGAAGACAGAAGACACGGTTATCAAAGAGACATCGTGAACATCTGGCACAGGCATTCATTGAAGATAATGAAGTTCCAGAAGAGAAGGATATTCCAGTTCGTACCAAGAGTGTTGTCGCTGAAGAAATGCCATTGGATGAAGCTATCATGCAGATGGAATTATCAGGACATAACTTCTATATTTACACGGATGAAGACAGTGAAAAAGTTTCCGTGGTATACCGCAGAAAGATTGGCGGCTACGGATTGATTGAAGTAGATGATGAATAAGAATGGAAAAGCAGGTCAATGACTTGCTTTTTTTATATCAGGATTGTCTGGAACATGGCAATGAAGTAAATGATTGTCATCGCCAGCATGCCGGGAATTATGGTGTGACATTGGTTATATAGATACGAGAGATAGGAAATCAGTACGATATTGTAGAAATAGGTGCGGAAGAACAGGCCAATCTCGAAAGATGGCAGAAAGAGCACGGTAAAGATCAGACCAAACAGAATTCCGGATAACAGGATGGACTGCAGTTCTTTGCCACGGACATCGAAGTGATCCGTAAAGCATTTGAAACTGATGGATACCGCTGCTGCCTCCATAAAGGAGAAGGCAATCAGCATCCCTGGCCGGGCATAACCATATTCAATCAGGTCACTGTCTCCCGGCAGGATGATATTCGCTTTTAAGAAATTGCTTCCAACGTATAACCACAGCATCAGCAGAATACAGCCTACCGCTGTGAAGAGAATCGTATCCATGCCGTTGTTCTTGGCCCGGTTGTAGTGAATGCCGAATAAGTTCCAGTCATAGATGATCAAGGCACCTCCGCCAAGATTCATGGTGAACATTAAAGAAATGGCATATTCATTGACCCAATGATTGAGCAGCTGAGCCGACAAAGGAATGGCAACAAAAATAGCGAGCGAGATCAGAATCCTTTTGCGTGATAAAGATGAGATGGTTTTGGTCGACATAGGTTCTCCTTGCAGAAATATTTTATATGAATCTAGCCAAATTGTCATTTCTGTCGAAAAAAGTACCGAAAAAATCCAATGGATTTGTAAGAAATCTAATACCGTCGGAATCTTGAAAAATTGGGTCTTCCAATTTTTGGAAATCTTTGGCATGGTAGTATTGTATCCGGTGTAAACCGGTTAACAATTTCAGGGGGAAATTATGAAAGAGACAAAAAATGGGGTTATGACGTATCAAGAAGAAAAGGCAATCCTGACGTATCTGTCAGACTCGTATTGCCGAGCACAGACCTTGATGGACTTGTATGAGACAAGTGGGAATGTGCATCAAAATGCAGTAAAAATCGGACAGCAGGCAGCAATCGTGAATCTGTATGACTTGATCCTGCGCAACTGTACACCGGAAACCCGGTTCATTATCATTCACACCTACATCCGCAAAGATGGAAACGACTGGTACATTCCGTACTATTCGGAATCTGCGTATTACCGGTTAAAGAAGAATGCCATTCACGAATTTACTACTTCATTTCAAAAGTTGAGAGATTGAACTTCCTTCGATGGAATGGTAATATTCTCCTAAGGAGTGCTATGAAATATCTTGAAGAATTAAAGTCTTTGGCTGCATCCTACAATCACAAGGACATCGACTTGGATGCGTCCACATCTTTTACAGAGCTCGGTATGGACTCGTATGAGATCGTTGATTTTCTCGTGCAGGTAGAGAAAGAGTTTGGTGTTGTCATTGATGACGATGCCATGCTGCAGATCCAGACACTTCAGGATGTTTTGAGTACACTTGACAAGTGCAGTCAGGAGGAGAATTGAAATATGCTTAAGGGAATTGCAGCTTCACAGGGTATTGCTATTGCAAAGGTCTACAAATTAGAACAGCCGAAATTAAATATTCAGCAGGTGTCATCCGATCCATCAACGGAACTGGCAAAGCTGGATGCGGCGTTCAAAAAGACAGTATCAGATATTGAAAAGATCAAGGAAGTCGCTTCCAAATCATTAAAGGAAGAAGAATTAGCAATTTTTGATGCACATCTTATGATGGCAAATGATCCTGAGTTCCGCGGCATGATTGAACAGGATATCAATGACAATAAGAACAATGCGGAATTTGCTGCAAAGACTGTTTCTGATAACATGGTTGCCATGTTCGAAGCGATGGATGACGAGTATATGCGCGGCAGAGCAGCCGATATTCGTGATGTATCGTTCCGTCTGCAGTGCAATTTAGCAGGCAAGGAGATTCCAAACTTAGCAACATTGAATGAACCAGTTGTCGTTGTTGCCAAGGATCTGACACCTTCGGATACCGGTTCCCTGAACAAGGAATTTGCCAAGGGATTTGCGACTGAAGTCGGCGGACGTACCAGCCACAGTGCAATCATGGCACGGTCTCTGGAAATCCCAGCCGTTGTTGGTGTAACAGGAATTCTTGCAGCAGCCAAGTCTGGTGACTCTGTCATCCTGGATGCGATTACCGGTGAGGTCATTTTGAATCCAAGCGATGCACAGGTCGCAGAATATACAAAGAAAGCAGAAGCATATCAGAAAGAAAAGGATGCACTGAAGGCAATGAAGGATCAGCCATCTGTTTCTACAGATGGACATAAGGTCCTGTTAGTCGGCAACATTGGTTCTGTTGCGGATGTGGAAGGTGTCTTAGCAAATGGCGGTGAAGGTGTCGGCTTATTCCGTACGGAATTCCTGTACATGAAGAGCGAGAATGACTTCCCGGATGAAGATACCCAGTTTGCTGCATACAAGCAGGTATTGGAAGGCATGAACGGCAGACCAGTCGTCATTCGTACCTTGGATATCGGCGGTGATAAGAAGCTGAAGTATTATACATTTGATGAAGAAATGAATCCGTTCCTTGGTGTACGTGCGATTCGTTTCTGCCTGATGCGGAAGGATGTCTTCCGTGTTCAGTTAAGAGCATTGTTAAGAGCGTCTGCTTTTGGACACTTATGCATCATGTTCCCAATGATTGCAACGGTAAATGAATTCAAGGAAGCGAAAGCTCTGTATGAAGAAGAAAGAGCGAATCTGATCAAGGAAGGCATCAAGGTCGGCAACGATGTTGAAGTCGGATGTATGATCGAGATCCCAGCGGCTGCTGTATTAGCAGATCAGCTGGCAAAGTACGCAGACTTCTTCTCCATCGGTACAAACGACCTGATCCAGTATTCTATGGCTGCTGACCGTATGAGCCAGCCGGTATCCTATCTGTATCAGCCGCTGAACCCATCCATCTTACGCTTAGTCAAGATGACCATCGATGGTGCACATAAGAACGGCAAGTGGTGCGGTATGTGCGGTGAAATGGCTGGTGATGAATTAGCTGCTCCATTATTGTTAGGACTTGGCCTGGATGAATTCTCCATGAGTGCTACTTCTATCCTGCGTGCCCGCAAGATGATCAATGGCCTCAGCTATGAAGCAATGCAGAAGCTGGCAGCACAGGCTGTGGAATTAGACCGCATGGAAGATGTAGTTGAACTTGTGAAAAAGAATATCTAAAGCGAACAAAAAAGTCTTGAGATGATTTGTCTCAAGACTTTTTATTTGCTGATTTTCAGATAAGGACTGCTGCTTGCAACATAGAATTCCTGCATGTCATCGAGGCGGAGACAGCCAAGGCTTCTGCCGTAGACACAGCCGCAGTCAATGTGATAGATAGTATCGTTCTTGCCATGGATGATCTTTCCTTCATATTCATCTCCATACAGGAACGTTGGAATATGGCCGACAATCATTGTGACATCGTCAAACGGGTTGTCATCAATCGCAATATGCGACCAGGCCAGGACCTGTTCCGGAACTTCTGCTAAGTGGACATGCGGATTGTAGAATTCATCAGAAAGTCCGGCATGCATGATGAGAAATTTACGCTGCTTGACGGTCAGTTCCTGATAGAAGATCCGGTTGGAATCCAGATAGAGCTTCATATCATAGCATTCCGGAAAGCTGAGATCCATGAATTGATCTGCGGTACGATAGCCGCCGTTGTAATGGAGCCAGCACATCAAATCATCCGTCATATCTATGGAGTTATTGTCGTGCTTGGTATCAATCAGTTCCTGGGCATACCGCTGGAACCAGATGTCATGGTTCCCATAGATGATATGCATGGAGGAATCTGCCATGATTTCCTGCATTAAAGGAATGGATTCGGTACCGCGGTCACAGAGATCGCCGTCGATCCATAAGGTGTCGTATTCTTTTCGGTATTGGATCTGGGCCAGCATTTTATCAAAATCAGACTTACATCCATGCAGGTCACTCATTACATAGGTTGACATACTATCCTCTTTCAATCATTGTACCATACTGTCAACCAAGAAGGGTACGCAAGGACACTCTATTTGTTTGTAGCGGCAGACTGCGTATCCGCTTCTGTCTTATCGTTTTCCTGACTGTCCGGCAGGACTTCAATCACACTCATTTTGCCATTGGCAAAAGAAATGGTCACATCATCATCTTTCTGCAGGTCATCGCTGTGCATTGTCGCATTCTCTTTTAAGACAATTGCGGAATCGGGTACGGATTCGGTAACGGTCTGCGAACTGTCTTCTTTATTGTAAGAAATCACCACATCGCCATCATTGACAGATTCTACCGTTCCAGTTGCGTTGACAATGGTCGTATCGGTCTCTGGTGTTTCTTCGGCTTGGGCAACGGACGCACAGCCGCTGGCAAGCAGAAGCGCTGCAGCAGCCGTGATGAATAGAATCTTTTTCATATGGATTTCCTCCTTACAGCTAAGAATATAGGGGAGTGTTCTGATAACAGCGTGTCATTCAAATGAACTTCCGGTGAAGGTTGAAATTATACGTTCCTAGAGCGAAAAAATACGATTCTGAAATATTTTTCTTCACACATAGGGGCTGTTTTGGTATAATACTTGCGTTATTTATCAAATGAAGGGTGGTATTTTTTATGGGAAGAGCTCATGAAGTCCGCGCAGCCTCGATGGCGAAGACAGCGGCAATTAAATCAAAACTATATTCTAGATTCGGTAAGGAACTGTATATCGCAGCGAAAAATGGTGTCCCTGATCCGGAAATGAACCTTGCTCTGAAGAGAAAGATTCAGGAAGCAAAATCGAACCAGATTCCTGCAGATGTTATCAAGAGAGCAATTGATAAGGCTAAGGGCGGCGACGATGAACATTACGATGAAGCACGTTATGAAGGCTTTGGCCCTGGAAACAGCACCATCGTTGTAGACTGCTTAACAAACAACACGAACCGTTCTTTGACGGACGTTAAAACAACATTCAACAAGTGCCATGGCGCAAAGCTTGCTGGTGCTGGTGCAGTATCCTTTAACTATCAGCCAGTTGGCCTGTTCGTCTTCCCTTATGAAGATGAAGAAGCAATGCTGGATGCAATGATGGAAGCTGAAGTGGATGTTCAGGATATTTCGGTAGAAGACGGTATGATGACTGTCAAGACAACTTATGCTGACTTTGGCAAGGGCCAGGATGCAATTGAAAAGTTCATCCCAGGTGTTGAATTTGAAGTCTGTGAAGCAACCATGCTGCCAAATGAATATGTAGATCTGACAACCGAAGAGGATATCAATGCATATCATAAGCTGATGGATATGCTGAATGAAGTGGATGATGTAAACAAGATCTACACCAATGCACGTATTCCTTCTGAAGAAGAGTAAAAAAACTTGGAAAATTTCCAAGTTTTTTATTTGATATAGTGTGCACCTTGAATTTCCAAGGCTAGGATGCGGCTGCGCTCTTCTTCTGGCAGGACGCTGGTATACAGCAGTGTTGTCCGATATTCCAGCTGCCGCCATGGGTAAGGGACATCCGCAAACTTTGCGGCAATCCGGGTCTCTTTTTTGCGCTGCTCGGCTAACCATTTCCGGCCAGTGTCATTGAAGGCAAGCACGCGGAGGCAGTCATATGGAGGAAGCTTCTGTACTTCTGTTTTTGTGACTTGATTCATTGCCTGCAGACAGGAACGGCGGATCCGGCTGGCTGTATAGCGATAGTTGGTACAGGCCTTTAGAAAGTCTTCATAGTGTCCAAACTGCTTCGCATTCTTCACGAGATGATTTTCAATGCCTTCCGAGAACAGGAAGAACTCTTCCAGACGTTCCCGGCCGCTGGTCAACAAGAATGTGCGCAGGTAGGAATAATACATTTCTGGATATACTAAGACACTGTTCTGCAGAACATCTTCCATCGGGGTGGAATTCTGCAGCGGTGCTTTTTCTTTTAAGGCTTTCCGAATGGCCATCGCACTGGCGTTTGCCTGCATGGTCTCATCAAGATAGCCGGAAGTACGCTGCAGCAGGTATGGCTTGATATTTGTGTCTTTAATAGCACGCAGGTAGGACACGGCAAGCAGGTCATTTGGATACATGTTGCTGGTCAATAGAGAATACGCCTTTGGATAGGACATGCCTGCATCCAGAGCTTCGTGCAGATGATCGGGATTGACTGGTGTATCGGCAATCTCCTGCAGGTTCTCTAAATTGCCGCATTCGGAACCGAAGCAGATTCCATCGACGTCTGCATGTTTCAAGACATTGACTCCGCCGGCAGCAAACTGGGAAGCACTTTGAGTGGCATAAAAATAGGGAAGTTCAATCACGACATCGATTCCATTGCGAACCGCTGCTTCTGCCCGTTTCCATTTATCGATGATTGCTGGTTCACCCCGCTGTACAAAGTTTCCGCTCATGACCGCAATCATACATTCCGCACCGCTCATTTCCCGCGCTTTTTGAATTTGGTATGCATGTCCGTTATGAAACGGATTGTATTCTGAAATAATTCCGCAAGTCTGCATATTTTTGATACCTTTCTGCAGAACAATGATACAATAAAAATAGCAATTTATAGAGGAGAAAATCATTATGAGCGGAAAATTGTCTTATCGTATTTTTCGTACGCAAGAAGCACCAAAAGCAGTTGTTTTCTGTGTTCATGGAATGCAGGAACATCAAAAGCGCTATGAGGGATTTGCAAAGTATCTGAACTCGCGCGGCATTGCATGCATTACGTATGATCTGCCAGGGCATGGACCAGACTGCCCGCAGGAAGACTTAGGTTACTTTGGTGACAAGGATGGCTGGTTCAACCTCGTTGACAGCGCGGTTGAAATTGCGAAACTTGCTCACAAAGAATTCCCGAATGCCCCGGTCATCTATTTCGGACATTCCATGGGAACGATGATTGGCCGTACTTTCTTACAGGACTATGATACTTTGATTGACGGTATGATCTTATCCGGTGCACCAAACTATGTCGGCGCCTCCAAGGCAGGTATTGGCATGGCAAAGATTGTTGCGGCATTCAAGGGAAAGAAGGGACATTCCCACTTGCTGGACAATATGGCAACCGGCGGTTTCAACAAGGGCATTGAGAATCCTAGAACGCCATTGGACTGGCTGAGCTATAATGAGCCGAATGTCGATACGTATATTGCGGATCCATTGTGCGGTTTCTCTTTCACGAATCAGGGATATTTAGACCTTTTCAAGGGCATGGGCTATATGCATGATCCAAAGCGTTTCCACTGCACAAAGCCGAATCTGCCAATCTGGTTCTTCTCTGGGGAAGATGATCCGTGCCGCGGCGGCGATACGGGCTTTGCGGACAGCATTCAGAGCGTCAAACAGGCAGGGTACAAGAATGTTACAAGTACGCTGTATCCTGGTATGCGGCACGAGACAATGCATGAAAAAGGTGCCGATGACGTCATGAAGAATGTCGCAGATTGGGTCTTAAAGAATATTTCCTAAGGAAAAACGCGCTGGACAGCGAGATTTCGTTGACTTTGAAAAAGTGTTTGCTATAATTTATAAGCGTTAACGCGCGAGGAGACTGCCGTGAAGTGGACGAGAGCACAGCTTCTGCAAGATGAGCAGAATGTTACATTTGATGAAGATGTACAGATTGAGAATGAAGTATTTGCAAAGAATACTTTGATCAATGCGGTGAAGGATGTTCATGTCGATGGCAATGGTTATCTTGTCGATGAGGATGATCGCTTCTTTGTGAAGATGCATGTGACAGGCATTATGCTCTGTCCGGATGCAATCACAGGAGAGGACGTTGAAGTTCCATTCGATACCGAAAGTGCTGAGACTTATGTCTTTGGCGAAACGGAAGATGACAGTGAGCGCGTCGTTACCGATGAAGTCATCGACCTTACCGATGCAGTGATAGATGATATCCTGCTGGAAGTACCGTTGCAGGTGACAGATACAGCAGAAGATGAATATCCGGAAGGCGAAGGCTGGAAGGTATACAGTGAAGCTGAGTATCAGGAAAGCCGGAAAGATCTAGACGATCCGCGTCTGGCAAAACTGAAGCAATTCAAGAATGAATAGTAGGAGGTGCTAGACAATGGCTGTACAGCAGAGAAGAAATTCTAAGACAAGAAAGAATAAGAGAAGAACTCATTACACATTAACAGCTCCGACACTTGTAAAGTGCCCGGTCTGTGGTGAAATGAAGCGTCCTCATCATGCTTGCCCTAATTGTGGAAATGTTGGCGGAGCAGAAGCTACCGCTGCTGAGAATAAGTAATTTCTTATTTCTACAACAAAGATACTGGAAGAGAGATCTTCCAGTTTTTTTTATGGCTGCCGGTGGGCAGCTTTTTTTATTGGAAAATACTCAAATTTTCACCATGAAATTTCCCAAAAAGTATTGCGATAAATGCTCGGAGTGGTATGATTGTGGTAGAAAGTGGAGCGAAGTGGAGGAAAAGTCTATGTTCATAGGTGAATACAGACACAATCTAGATGCTAAAAATAGACTGATTATTCCGTCTAAATTTCGCGAACAGCTTTCAACGACCGTATATGTCACGGAATGGATGGAAGGGTGCTTAGCCGCTTTTCCAGAAGACCAGTGGAACAAAATGATTGAAGAATACAGTTCTCTGCCGATTACCGATGCCCATGCACGTGCTTTCCTGCGTCAGATTACCGGCAAAGCAGAAGAATGCAGCATTGATGGACAGGGCAGGATCCTGCTCCCACAGTTCCTGATTGCAGATACCGGTATGAAAAAAGCCTGCGTTGTCTTGGGCACCGCAAAGCATTTCGAAATCTGGTCGGAAGATAAATATGATGCTTACAATTCCGAAATGAATCTGGAAGAGTCGGCAGCGAAAGTGACAGAGATTTTGAAATGATGGAACATACCAGCGTACTGCTCCATGAGACTGTGGATGCATTAAATGTCCACCCGGACGGCATCTATGTGGATGGCACCCTCGGCAGAGGCGGCCATGCCGGGTACTTATTATCAAAAGTCACGACCGGTCATCTTTATGCATTTGATAAAGATGAACAGGCGATTGAAGAATCTACCGTGAATCTAAAAGACCATCTGGATCAGATTACGATGATCCATAACGATTTCCGTTCCATGAAGGATGAACTGCATGCCAGAGGCATCGAACATGTCGACGGCATCATGATGGATCTGGGCGTCAGTTCGCCGCAGTTCGATGATCCAAGCAGAGGCTTCAGCTATCGTTTCGATGCCCGCTTAGATATGCGGATGAATCAGGAACAGGAAAAGGATGCATATCTTGTGATCAATACCTATTCCGTGGAGGATCTTACCCGGATCTTCAAGGAATATGGGGAAGAACGCTATGCGTATCCGATTGCCAAAGCAATTGAAAAGAAACGCAGTATTCAGCCGATTGAAACAACGTTCCAATTGGTGGATGTCATCAAAAGTGCATTGCCGGAAAGGGAGCTGCATAAAAAGGGACATCCTGCCAAGCAGACGTTCCAGGCGCTGCGGATTGAAGTCAATGATGAATTAGGTGCATTAAAGGATGCATTAGAACAAGCTTTGGATCTTCTGAATGTGAATGGAAGGTGTGCCATTATTACCTTCCATTCGCTGGAAGACCGCTTAGTGAAGAACACGTTTAAAGAATATTCCTCTGCTCCATTTGTTGAACCGAAATTACCTTTAAAGGCTGAGCAAATGGAGCAGGCCTCCTTCTTACTTGTAAACAAGAAGCCGATTCTTGCGGAAGAAGAGGAGTTGGAAGAAAATCACCGTTCACACAGCGCCAAGCTGCGTGTCATAGAAAGGATTCGAAAGTGAACAAGATGAAAAAGAAAAACAGAAAAAGCCAAGCAAGCAGAGATGTCAAATTCTTCTATTTCACATGCCTTTTAGCGCTGTGTTCTGCCGTCCTCTTCTTTGTCAGTTCACTTGGCTTAAAGGTCTATAACAACTCCCTCAGTATTCAGAAGCAGTCGATTGATTCGCAGATTGCGGATATCCAGACGCAAAATGACACACTGCAGGTTGAAATCCGTCAATTAGCGTCCGCCGATCGGGTGAATGAAGTTGCCGCGAGCACCGGTATGAGTTACAATCAGAACAACATTACAACGGTAACCGATGGCACGGATAAGAACTGACGGAGAATAAACTATGCATCAAAAGCGGAATCACGCAATTCGGAATATTACACTACTAACATTGGCGGCAATGATTCTTATCGTCTCCGATGTTTTTTTCGTTACAATCATCAAAGTCCACCCTCGTTCCGGGGTCGATCTTTCCGCCTATGCAGAAGGAGCGAACACCATTACGGAGACCGAGAAGGCATTCCGTGGCAACATTTATGACCGCAACGGCAATATCATTGCGGAAGATAACCGCACGTATAATATTGTATGTATTCTGGATAAGACACGGCCTGGCGTCAATGGGGTTGCTGCGTATGTTCAGGACCGGGAAAAAACTGCCGCAACATTAAGCACGATCCTGAAGATGGATAAACAGAAGATCCTGGATTTCTTATCTCAGCAGGATAATGGCATCTATCAGACGGAACTTGGTACCGAAGGAAGAAACTTATCCAAGAGTGTCAAGGAAGAAATTGAAGCAACGGATCTCACCGGCATTGAATTTACCAACTCGGTTGAACGTGTCTACCCATATGGACAGTTCGCATCGAACTTGATTGGGTTTGCGCAGGCAAACGATGAAGGCACCGCGACCGAAGGCAAGATGGGACTGGAATTATTCTTGAACAGTTATCTTGCAGGAACCGATGGCTATCGTTCGTATCAGGTTGATAAGAATGGATATACGCTGCCTGGTATGAAAGGAGAGAATGTCTCTGCCGTCAATGGCGATAATGTTTATCTGACCATCGACGCCGGCATCCAGACACAGCTGGAAGAATCCATGGCGACCACCATGAAGACCTTCCCGGAAGCGACCCGCGTCTGGGGTGCTGTCATGGAAATCAATACTGGCAAGATCATTGCCTGGGGACAGAATCCTTCCTTCAATCCGAATGACCGGAATATTACGGAATTCCAGAACTATGGAGCCCAGCTGCCGTATGAACCAGGTTCTACGATGAAGACATTCACATGGGCGGCTGCCATCAATGAAGGCAAATATAACGGCAGTGATACGACCAATGGCAACGAATACTGTTTTGGCGGAGATGCGAACGGCAATCCAGTCCGGACGAGTGAAGACAACTCGTATGGATGTATCTATAACGCAAGTAAAAAGATGTATGGTGATATTGACTACGACAGTGGTCTGTATCGTTCCTTGAATACAGTGGCATGCGCGGTGCAGAATGAATTGATCACTCCGCAGATCCACATGGAATACTTAAAGAAGTTCGGCTTCTGGCAGCCAGTCGATACCGATGGTGTGGAAGAAGCGACCGGAACATTGAACTTTAATACACCAGCCGATAAAGCCGCACTTTCGTATGGACAGGGTTCTTCCGTTACAACGCTGCAGCTGATGCAGGCATACAGTGCCATCTTTGGCAACGGTACGATGGTCAAGCCGCATTTCGTGGAATCCATTCGGGATGCCTATGATTCTTCTAAGGTCGTTTATCAATCTGAAACGAAGACGGTCGGTACACCAATTACAGCCGAAACAGCTAAGACGGTACAATCCATCTTATGGAAGACGGTGCAGGGAGATCATGGTACTGCATGGTACTATCAGATCCCAGAGTGTGAAATGATTGCTAAGACCGGTACGACAGAAGTCGCAAATGGTGCTTCTTCCTATGATACGGGTATCGTCATCCACTCGATCATGCTGGCAATGCCGGCCAACAATCCACAGGTCATGGTCTACTATGCATTCAATGCACCGATGAATGAGAATATCGGCTGGGCAACGGATGCAGAAAAAGCATTGTTCCGCAAGATTGCAATGACGTATGGCTTCACCAACAATGGTACAAGCACTACAACGACAACTACCACTGAGGAAACAACGGATATCCAGATGTATGATATGCCGTCTTTGCTGAACCACAGTGTATCGTATGCTCAGGATCAATTGGCGCAATACAATGCAGATGTCATTGTCTTAGGCAATGGCAGCAGTGTCATTGACCAGTATCCATTGGAGACAGGGTCTGTCAGTACAGGACAGCGTGTCTTCCTGCTTACGGATACCAACAGCTTTACAATGCCGGATCTGTCCGGCTGGACACGAAAAGACGTGGCCGCATTATGGTCCGTCAGCGGCTTTGAATTTAAGTTGAGCGGGGAAGGAAAAGTTGTTTCTCAATCCATTCCTGCGGGGACGACCGTCACAAAGGGAACGACCATCGAAATTGCATTTGGATGATGGTTGCGCGTATAATAGTCCGCGCACGGTCATAAAGAGGAAAAAAGGATGAATGTAAAATGGATAGCAGGATTCTTGATCAGTCTTGGTATTGTCTTAGCGGCAATGCCATCGTTCATTGAATACCTGAAAAAATTAAGCTTTCAGCAGAGTGTCAGTGAATATGCTCTGGAAGATGATAAGAAAAAAGCCGGTACTCCGATTATGGGCGGTGTCTTATTCATTCTGGTGCCAATCCTCGTAGCACTGCTCCTTTCTTTCCGGGAATTTGCACACTTGGATACTTGGATCGTGATCTTAGCCTTTGCGGGCTATGGTCTGATCGGGTTTGTAGATGATTATCTGATTGCGGTCAAGAAGAACAATGATGGCTTAACACCCATTCAGAAGTTCTCGATGCAGCTGGTCTTAGCCGCCATCTTCTTCCTGCTGTATCAGAGCAGTCATGCGCAGCTTGCCATTGCACTGCCATTTGTCAAAGAGCCAGTCAATCTAGGCTGGGGATATTTCATCCTTGTGTTATTGATGTTTGCTGGTTCCAGCAATGCGGTCAATCTGACCGATGGCATGGATGGGCTTGCCTCAGGGGTCTCGATCATTGCATTGATTCCTTATGTGGTCATCTGCATCCTGCAGCGAAAAGCGGGACTGACGGTCTTCTTATTCTGTCTGCTGGGCGCACTGCTTGGCTATCTATATTTCAACAAGAAACCTGCCCGTGTCTTCATGGGAGACACAGGATCCTTAGCACTTGGCGGGGTACTGGCAGGACTTGCAATGATCACCAAGACCGAATTGTTATTGGTTATCATCGCTGGCGTACCGGTCATTGAGACCTTATGTGTATTGATCCAGCAGATCTCTGTCCGTACAGGCCATGGTAAAGTATTTGTTTATACTCCGATTCATTATGCGTTCCGGATCAAGGGAATGCCGGAAGTGAATATTGTCCGCATGTTCTGGCTGGTCGAAGCAGCCTTTGCCTGCTTGGGACTGCTGATTTATATCCTGTAATGAAAGAGCTGAAACAAGCTCTTTTTATTTTTTCAGTGAAATTGTTGTTTCCCTTTAAAAAAATGACCGAAAGCATCATATTTTTGATATAATCATTACTTGTGAAGGGGGAACTATGCCTACATCAGTTTTCAATACAGATAATACGTATATTCAGATGATCATGATTCTGAAGATGCAGAAACTGAAAAGCGAGGAGCTTCCTACATTGAATTACGAAAACTTAGAAAGTTTTCTAAAGCAAAGCTTATGGAAGGAACATCAACCGACTTCATTGCATGAAGCGGCAGATCAGATACTGCATGTACGTGCAAATGATATTGTTCAATTCATGGCATTACAAGCAATGACCGATGGAGCCAAGGCGGATTTGAGTGACTTCTCGGATATGTTAGGGAGGAATTAAGAAATGACCGACAAGAAAAAGATTAAAAAGGGGAAGCTGGCTTGGCTGGCTGTCATCATTGCTGCGATTGCAGTATTGATTGCGACAACATACAACAGTATTTACAGCCATTTGAACCTTGGCCTGGACCTGAAGGGTGGATTTGAAATCTTGTATCAGGTAACACCATTGGATGAGAACAGTACAGTGGATATGACCGCTGTCGTCAATAGTATTTCCAAGCGTGTCAATGTATTAGGTGTTTCGGAACCAAGTATCACGGTAGAAGGCAATGATCGTATCCGTGTCCAGTTAGCTGGTGTGGCAGATCAGGACTCCGCCCGTGAAATGATTGGTACAACAGCCAACCTGACGTTCCGTGATGTCAATGATAACTTATTAGCAGACTCCAGTATTCTGACCGAAGGGGGAGCATCCCTCGGCTATGACAGCAATACCAGTCAGCCAATCGTTTCGCTGAAGATTGCCGATCAGACAAAGTTCGGTGAGATCACATCGGAGATTGCACAGAAGACAAGTCCAGACAACATGATGGTCATCTGGCTGGATTACTCGGATGGCGATTCCTATAAGACAGAAGCAACGAAGAAGGCAAATGGCCAGGAGCCAAAGTATATTTCTGCTGCTACGGTCAGTTCGCAGATTTCCGGGGACTGCCAGATCTCTGGCAACTTTACCGAAGACGAAGCTAAGACATTAGCCAACCTGATCAATTCCGGTTCGCTGCCAGTCAAGATGACAGAAATTTCTTCCAACGTTGTTTCGGCACAGTTTGGTATGGATGCGTTAAGCAAGACAGGTATCGCCGGTCTCATCGGTGTTATCGCTGTCATGTTATATATGATCATCAAGTATAAGATGCCTGGTGTCATCTCAGCATTGATGCTGTTTGCATATATTTGGTGCATCTTCGGACTATATTCCATCATGGGTGCCGTCTTTACCTTATCCGCAATAGGCGCCTTGGTATTAGGTGTTGGTATGACGGTCGATGTCAATATCATCAACTTCGAGCGTATCCGTCAGGAATTATTCAAAGGCAGATCCGTCCGCAATGCTGTTAATGAAGGTCAGCAGTTATCGTTGTCTGCTATCTTCGATGCACAGTTCACAACATTGATTGCCGCATTGATCATGTATATCTGGGGCAATGGTACGGTAAAGGGCTTTGCAACGATGTTGATCATCACAGTCATCATGACATTGGCGCTGAATGTTGGCTTATCAAAGATTTTATTAACGTTAATTGTGGATAGTGGTATTTGTGACGATAAACCTGAATGGTTCGGTGTTAAGAAGAATCAGATTCCAGATGTTACTAAGGGTCAATCACAGTTCTACTCCGATTCTCATAAGTTCAACTATATGAGCAAAGGCAAAATTGTGATTCGTGCTGCCTTGACAGTCTTCGTAATTGCTTTGCTGTTTGGTATCGTTAATGGCGTTTCTGGCAAGGGCTTTATGAATATTGGTATTGATTTCTCCTCTGGTACACAGCTGACAATTACATCTACTGATAAAACGGTTGCAATTGATGATGTTAAAGCAGAGATGGAAAAACTGGGTTACAGTGACTTTGCTTATCAGTCTTCCGGTGAATATACAGTCTATGTGACTGGCAAAATTTCCTTGGATGCAGATCAGTTAAAAGAAGTCAAAGCAGATTTCAAGGATATTTATGGTCAGGAACCTGGCGACAATATTGTCACGCCAGTTGTTGGTAAGGATTTGGTCAAGAATGCCATTATCTTAACCGTTGTGGCGTGGATTGCTATGATGGCCTATATCACCATCCGTTATGAATGGGATTATGCCTTAGGCTGCTTGGTTGCCTTGATCCATGACTGTGCAATGGTATTAGCAGCATTCTGTATCCTGCGTATGGAAGTCAATATCACATTGATTTCTGTCTTATTGACAATCATTGGTTATTCCATCAACAACTCCATTATCATCTTCGACCGTATCCGTGAGAATATGGGCAAGCAGGCTGGTAAGAAGTTATCCGGTGATGAATACAAGGTATTAGTCAATGAATCCATTGATGAGACAATCTGGATGGCATTGGATGGTTCGATTACGACCATCATACCAGTCATCTTCTTACTGATCATGGGCTCCACAGCAATTCTGACTTTCAACGTTGCAATGTTCGTCGGCTTAGTTGCTGGTACATTCTCTTCCATCTTCATTGCCCCAACCATCTGGGTATGGTTCCGTGTGCATCACACACCAAAGGCAAGAAAAGTAAAGGATAAGAAAGAAAAGAAAGAAAAACTTGATGAGTATACCATCAAGGGAATTAACGCTTAACATCGTTCTATAGTGGCAGTGACGTATTATTGTCACTGCCTTATTGTTTTTTTGGAGAAAGAAATGAAAAAGATTGCTGTGCTGTTTGACTGTGACGGATTGATGTTCAATACCGAAAAGATTTCACAGAAAATGTGGTACCAGGAAGCAGAAAAATTTCATACGTCCATTCCGGACACCTTCTTTCAAGCCATTACCGGTGCGAAAAGAGATGAAGATTTTCTGATGCAGTTCCAGGAGATTGATCACTTAGAAGACATCATCCATGCGGTCCATGTACAGCGGTTTGATCTGAAATTCTGGGGAAGTTATGCCCCGGATGGCTTGAATAAAAAGGGATTGATTGAACTGTATCAGTTCCTGAAAGCCAATGGCAATCCAATGGCAGTCTGTTCCAGCAGTTCGCGCACGTATGTGGAATGCCTTCTGAATACCGTATCGATTCCGCTGCAGTTTGATGCTGTCATTGGCGGAGATATGGTCAAACACGGCAAACCAGATCCAGAAATCTTTTTGAAGGCAGCACAGATGCTTGAAATGAGTCCGGAAGAATGTCTTGTCCTAGAAGATTCCAAGCAGGGAATCTTAGCTGCGAAGCATGCGGGAATGCATTCTTGTTTCATTCAGGATACAATTGAACCAGATGAAGAAATGAAAGCGGCAGTTGAATTCCAAAGGGACGATCTGTCGCAGGTAATCGATATTATCAAAGAAGGAGAAAGAAATGGATTATCTACAGCTGAGAGAACAATATAAAGAATTCTATTATCATTCTTTTACGATTGAACAAACAGAGAAAGAAATCTGTATTACCTATGATCTTGAAATCAGGGGACTTTCTTCTTTTCATCCGACCTTTACGCTGCCATACCCAAAGGGAAGCACCATTTGCGCAACAAAATTGTTCCGCACCGCTGCCTTCTCTCTTGGCATGGTGGAGTTGATCAGTTATTGGAAGATTTCCTGTCCGCCGCACGTCATTATCGAATGCGGCAGTTTGAGTGAGGAACAGATTCAATGGTGGAAGAAACTGTATTTCCATGGATTGGGTGAATTTTTCTATAAGAATAGCATTGCGGCAGATCCGAAGACATTCATGGATCTGACGGCAGCAGGGAAAGAGATGAGTGGATCACCATTACAGCAGACCTATGCAGGCAATTTGATTCCCGTTGGCGGCGGCAAGGATTCGTTTGTGACGCTGCATTTGTTGGAGCCGTATAAAGAGGAGAACTGTGCCTTCATAATAAACAACATCATCAGTGCGGTGAATGCGGCACATGCGGCAGGGTATCAAGAAGGCAAAAATCTGCTGCTGGTCAGACGTACCTTAGATGCCAATATGCTCGAGCTGAACAAGCAGGGCTACTTAAATGGACATACTCCATTCAGTGCAATGGCTGCCTTTGCGTCGTATCTGACCGCGATGGTGTGGGGACGGAAATACATTACGTTATCCAATGAATCCAGTGCCAATGAATCAACAATCAAAGGCTCTGATGTCAATCATCAGTATTCCAAGACCTTTGAATTTGAACAGGACTTTAATGCCTATACAAAGAAGTATTTAACGGATGAGATTCATTACTTCTCTTTACTGCGGCCATTGAGTGAACTGCAGATTGCGGGCATCTTTGCAAAACTGAAAGCATATCTGCCAGTCTTCCGTTCCTGCAATGTGGGACAGAAGAAAGGGGAATGGTGCGGCCATTGTGCCAAGTGCTTATTTGTCTGCTTAATGATGAGTGCGTACTTAGAACCTGCAGATGTGATAGCCATCTTCGGCCGTGACATGCTGAATGATTCAGAGATGCGGGAACTGTTCCAGCAGCTGACAGGAATTCTGGATGATAAACCGTTTGAATGCGTTGGAACGCGTGATGAAGTCAATATTGCCATCTGTATGTCGATTCGTCACCAGCAGGCAGCTAGTCAGAAACTGCCGCTGCTGTTTGAAGAATACAAGCAGACGAAATATTATACATTTTATAAAGATATGAATGTAAATATGCTTGCATACAATGAGGAAAATCATCTGCCGAAGGCATATGCAGAAATTGTAAAAGAAGAATTGAGGAAGAACGCATGAGCATGGAATCTTGGAAAAAAGAATTTGAAAATAAAAAAATCTGTATCTGGGGATATGGAATGGAAGGAAGATCCACGTATGCTTTGATCCGCCGCCTTTTCCCAGCCATGGAGATCACAATTGCCGATGGCGGCAAGGGACTTGAACTGGCACAGAATGAGACCGTTCATACAATCTGCTGCAGTGATGCCGGCCTCGATTTTTCCAAGTTCGATCTGATCATGAAAGCCCCAGGCATTGTGGTGCCTGCCGGCATGGACCTTTCGCATGTCACTGGCGAAGCCCAGTTGTTTTTAAAGCACTATGCATCCCATACGATCGGTATCACCGGCACGAAGGGAAAGAGCACAACAACGTCTCTGGTATATGCATTGCTGCAGGAGAAGTATCCGACTGTTTTGGTTGGTAATATCGGTAAAGCATGTTTTGATGAAATTGATGCAATGGAAAAGGGTGCACTCGCTGCATTTGAAATCTCCTGTCATCAATTAGAGTTCTGCCCATACAGCCCGCATGTCGGTGTCTATCTGAACTTATATGAGGAACACCTGGATCATTACGGGACCTTAGAAAAGTATGGCAATGCAAAATTTCATGTGGTACAGAATCAGACGAAGGATGATATTGCCATTCTCTGGGAACAGCTGCCGCAGTATATTTCACAGCTTTCGCAGAAGACCGTATTGATTGGCAGGGATATTTTTGCCCAGGAGAAAGTCCTGCATATTCCAGGACAAGTATTGTCCATTGAAGAGTGTGCTTTGATTGGCGCCCACAACTATCAGAATCTTGCGGTTGCTTATTATATCGCAAATCTGTACGGTGTCAGTGATGAACAAGTCATAGATGCATGTAAGAAGTTTGTCCCACTGCATCATCGTCTGGAAGACCTTGGAGTGTTGGATGGCATCCGTTATGTCAACGATTCCATCTCAACGATTGGCCAGGCAACCATTCAGGCCCTGCGTTCTATCTCTGATGTCGATACCGTACTTGTCGGCGGGATGGACCGCGGCATTTCTTACACGGAATTGGAAGCGTATCTGAAAAATCGGACGGATGTGAAAGTGATTTTTATGTATGCAACTGGTCACCGGATCTATCAGGAGATGAAAGAAAAAGGCGATGTGCGTGAAGGCATGCATGTCGTAGAAAATTTGAAAGATGCGGTCGCACTGGCAAAGAAAGAAACACGGGAAGGACACACGTGTCTGCTTTCTCCGGCAGCTTCTTCCTACGACCACTTCAAGAATTTTGAAGAACGGGGAGCTATCTTTGAACAGCTGATCCATGGAGAAAACAAATGAATTGGAAAATCGTGGATGCCGCGGGAACGGCATACGAGAAAAAATATGGGGTTGGCCCATTGACGGGCAGACTCTTTGCGGCCGCAAAATTATCACCGGCACAGATTGAAGAACTGCTGAGCACCGATGCCACGTTATCGACCTCCGAAGCAGACTGCGTTCTGCAGGCATGTGAGCGGATCCGCTTGGCCAAGAAGAATCATGAGAAAGTATTTATTGCCGGAGACTACGATGCGGATGGTGTATGCAGTACAGCGATCATGAAAGCGACCCTGGATATCTTAGGAATCGAAAATGGATTTTATATTCCAGACCGTATCAAAGAAGGGTATGGTCTGCAGGCAAAGACGGTCCAGCAGGCAGCAAAAAAAGGATACACGCTGATCATTACCGTTGATAATGGCGTTAAAGCACATGAGGCATTACAGACAGCTCATGCTTTGAAAATTGAGACGATTGTCAGTGACCATCATGTTATGGAAGAAACGGTCGAAGCGGATATTCTGGTCCACCCAACATTGATGGAAGAGCAATATCAATATTTATCCGGTGCTGGTGTCGCTCTGGAAATTTCCCGGAACCTGATTGGCAATCAAGAGGAACTGAATGCTTTGGCAGGGGTGGCGTCAATCACCGATGTTATGCCAATGTGGAAAGAAACAAGAAAGCTGGTCAATGCGGCATTGGATCTGCTGAAGCAGGGCAGACCGCATAGTTTGGCGGCACTTCTGCAGCCGGGAAGCAGTATTGATGATACGGCTATTGGGTTCTATATTGGGCCAAAGCTCAACAGCGTCGGCCGGATGAGCGATGTGGCAAATGTCAATACAGTCCCATCATTCCTTCTGAGTGAGAACGACAGTGTCATCGCAAAATATGCGTCTCAACTGGAACAAGTCAATGAACTGCGCAAGCAGCGGGCAAGTGTGGAAACCGTGCAGGCTGAGAAACAGATTGGCCAGGAGGATTTCCTGCTGATCTATAATGAGGCCTTCCATGAAGGTATCTGCGGGCAGATTGCCGGCAACCTTGCAAACAAATATCAGAAGCCGACTCTCGTGATGGCAAAGAGCGGCAGCATCATTAAGGGCAGCGGACGCAGTGTGCCTGGATTTGACCTTTATGATTTCTTTGCGGATTTTCAGGAGGCATGTGCCTTCGGCGGACATCCGCAGGCAGTCGGTATTTCGATTCCTGCCGATGCATTTGATGCCTTTGCGGTACATATCCGTCAAAAGATGCAGCAGAAAGGCTTCGTCTATCAAGAAGAAGATAAGACAGCCATTGCGGCAGATGCCAATGAGATCTCCTTTGATTCACTGATGGATCTGCAGCGGCTGACACCATATCCATCCGATCTTCTGAAGGCGTACTTTGCGATTGATCATCCGGAGATCTTAGAAATCCGTGATACCGCGAAGATGGTCAAATATCGAATTGCGAGTGCAAACGGAGGCTTTGATGCGGTGCTGTATAAGCGGAAGAATATTCCTGCCTTAGAGCGCCCGCAGCGTCTGATCGGGACATTTGGCATCAATCGGTGGAACCATAAGATCACCTGTCAAATGGTGATTGAAGATATGCAATAATTAAGAATTGTATAATGTGTTTGATTTCACATGATGTATAATAGGACAGTAAAATGAATGGAGGATTTATATCATGGCAGTAAAATTAGAGGACTACATTGCGTCAATCCCGGACTTCCCATCCAAGGGAATTCTGTTCAGAGATGTTACACCAATGGTCCAGGATCCAGAAGCGTTCAATGAAGCTTGTGATCAGCTTGCGGCATTTGGAAAGAAAGTCAATGCGGATATCGTTATTGGACCAGAAAGCCGTGGCTTTATCTTTGGCGCACCAGTCGCCATTAAGATGGGTGTTGGCTTTGCCCCAGTACGGAAACCGGGCAAGCTCCCACGGGAAGCTATCTCCTGCAAGTATGATCTGGAATATGGTTCCAATGAAGTATTCATGCATAAGGATGCCATCAAGCCAGGACAGCGTGTCCTGATTGTCGATGATCTGTTAGCAACTGGCGGCACAGCAATGGCCAGCGCAAAGATGGTCGAAGAACTGGGCGGCGTCGTTGCTGGAATTGCATTTGTCATTGAACTTTATGGCAACGGCATGGACGGCAGAGGCATCTTAAAGAACTATGAAGTATGCAGCTTAATGAAGCTGAGCGATAACTGATTGTTCTGGAGAAAATCGAAGAGAAATCTTCGATTTTTTTATATCCATATCCTTTCCAATGTCCCAGCGCTTGGTAAAGCATCAATTTTCAGGTGGTGTTGGAAGGAAATTCTACGATTTTAAGGCAATCTTTAGTATAATGATAGAAATATATTCTTTTGGGAAGGAGGTGGATGTGTATGAGTGAAATCAAGAATCCTGGAGTGAATGATGTCATGAGTGCAGCACAGACATACATTCATGACCCAAAGAGCTTAGCAATCATTGAAAAAGCGGCAAACTATGCCACGATTCATCATGCGGGACAGTTCCGGAAATCTGGAGAACCATACATCATTCACCTGACAAATGTTGCCTATCTTTTAACGACCCTGCAGGTTGGCCCAAAGACCATCGCTGCGGGTTTTCTGCATGATGTCATTGAAGACTGCGGCATTTCCCATGATGAGTTGGCTGCTGAGTTCGATGAAGAAATTGCTGATCTGGTCGAAGCTGTCACAAAAGTAGGGTCCCTGCAGTACAAAGGGAAAGAGGATCCGGAATACCAGGCAGAGAATCATCGAAAAATTTTTATTGCGATGGCCAAGGATGTCCGTGTTATTTTGATCAAGTTATGCGACCGTCTCCATAACATGCGTACATTAGAATATCAGCCAGAAGCTTCCCAGAAGCGCATTGCGGCAGAGACACTGGATGTCTATGCGCCGATTGCCCATCGTTTAGGTATCAGTTCCATCAAGAATGAACTGGAAGATCTGAGCTTCTATTATTTGAATAACGAAGAGTACCACCGCATTGCCCAATTGGTCGAGACCAAGAAAGTAGAACGGGATGCGGCGGTCAGCCATATGATCCAGGAAATCTCGGAGATGCTGAATGAGAATCATATTCAGTACCGAATCTTCGGACGCTCCAAGCATTTATATTCCATCTACAACAAGATGGTGAAGAAACATAAACGGTTTGATCAGATCTTGGATCTGCTGGCCATCCGGATTGTGACACAGTCCGAGTTGAACTGCTATGAGATCCTGGGATACATTCATGCCAAATACAAGCCGATCCCTGGCCGTTTAAAAGATTATATTGCAGTACCAAAAACGAACATGTACCAGTCTTTGCATACAACAATTGTTGGCGATGATGGAAAGATCTTTGAAGTACAGATCCGTACTGAAGAGATGGACAGCATCGCTGAAAATGGTGTTGCGGCACACTGGAGATATAAAGAAGGCAAACGCTATAATGCCAAGGAAGAACAGAAGGAAATTGAAGATAAGCTTTCCTGGTTCAAGAACTTTGCGACGTATTCTGCCGAAGAATCCAATACCAGTGCTTCGGAATATATGGCGACCCTGCAGCACGACGTCTTTGAGGCAAATGTCTATGTCATGACGCCAAAGGGCAGAGTCATTGACCTGCCGAATGGTTCCACACCTGTGGACTTGGCATACCGCGTTCATACGGATATCGGTCATACGTGTGTCGGAGCGGTCGTCAATGATACGATGGTGCCGCTGAATACGGAACTGCAGACTGGCGATGTCGTTGAGATCAAGACCCGTAAGGGCTCTGGACCAAGCGAAGACTGGCTGAAGTTCGTCAAGACCAATCAGGCAAAGAATAAGATCCGTGCCTATCTGACAAAGAAAGAGACAGAAAAGCGCACGGAGAAGATCGAAGAAGGTGAAAAGCTGCTGGAAGAGGAACTGAAGCGGCGGAACTTCGATTCGAAGGAATACATGGACAAGAAGAAACTGGAGAATGTCTATCATGACTTCCGTGTTTCCAACTATATCGACTTCATGTATGGCATCGCCGTTAAATCCATTAATCCAACGATTGTCTGTGAGAAGCTGACCAACCAGAAGAGAGGCGTTTCTGAAGATGCCGCCCTGCAGCATGTCCTCAACCGGGAAGTGGAAAAGAGAGTCACCAAGTCCGGTCTGTATATTCCTGGCATTGAAGCGATGAAAATGTCGATTGCTCACTGCTGCCAGCCTGTCTATGGGGATGATATCGTCGGCTTCATCACCAAAGGGGAAGGCGTCAAGGTCCATCGGCGGGACTGTCCGAACGTCAATGTTGAAGGAGCACGTCTGATTGATGTGTATTGGGACAAAGAAGATCCTGACCGTACCTATGACAGCGACCTGGTCGTTGAATGTAAGGACCGCAATTTCCTGTTGACGGATATTGTTACCGTCGTATCGCAGTGCCGGATGACGATGGAGACCATCAATGCCAGCGTCAATCACGATACGTTGATTACAACAATCAAGATGACGGTACGGGTCAAAAACAAAGATTCTTTAGATAACTTGATGGCCAATTTGAGAAAAGTTGATTCTGTCTTACTGGTATCCCGTGATAATCATTGATGGTACTTGTGAGAAACGGAAATTCGGCTTATAATCTTCACGCAGTAACAATATCAATGAAAGAGAAATTCTTCTTTCTCCTTAAGAAGCGACAGTGGAATGGTGAAAGCACTGTAAGGCAGAACGAAGAACAGACACTCTGGAGATGAAGCCTGAAATCAGTAGGGCATTCCGTATTCCGCGTTAAGGAAAGAGAGCACATGAGATTCATGTGAACTAAGGTGGTACCGCGCAGAAAGCGTCCTTGGAGAGTTTTTCGACAAGCGACGCTTTTATTCATTGTAAAGGAGAAAAGGAAATGAACTATCAAACACCAAGAGGAACGTATGACATCCTGCCGGATGAAATGAACAAATGGCATGATGTAGAACGTGTGATCCGTGAGAAGACAGCTCTGTATCGTTATCACGAGATCCGTACACCGTATTTTGAAACGACGAATGTTTTCGCAAGAGAAAATGATTCCTCGGATATGGTCAACAAGGAAATGTATACTTTCAAGATGGGGGAGGATTCGTATACCCTGCGTCCAGAAGGAACAGCAGGCGTCATCCGTGCCTTTGATCAGCATAAGCTGTATGGGTCGATGGAGATGCCGGGACGTTTCTACTATATGGGAGCGATGTTCCGTCATGAACGTCCGCAGAAGGGCAGACAGCGTCAGTTCACGCAGTTCGGCGTGGAGAACATCGGTGCGAAATCACCGGAACTCGATGCGGAGACAATTGCGCTGGGCTATGACATTGTCAAGGCTATGGGGATTTCTTCGGTCAAGGTATGCATCAACACATTAGGCGATGATGCCTCTAGAGAAGCGTATCGGGAAGCATTGAAGAAGCATTTTGCACCGCATCTGGATGAATTGTGTACCGACTGCCACCGCCGCTATGAACAGAATCCATTACGGATTCTCGACTGCAAGATCGATCATGACCTAGACTGCATGAAAGCAGCACCAAGTCTTTCGGATTATCTGAATGACGAATCAAAGGAATACTTCAACCGTGTGCTGAAGGGTCTGGATGCATTGGGCATTCCGTATGAGATTGATGAACGTTTAGTCAGAGGCCTGGATTACTATACACATACTGTCTTTGAAGTTGTATCGACACGTCCGGAATCGGGTGCACAGGCAACGATCTTTGCGGGCGGCCGTTATGACCACTTTGTGGAATACTATGGCGGACCGGAAATGTCCGGCATCGGCTTTGCGATTGGTCTGGAACGTCTGATCTCATTAGCAAGTGAAGAAGGACATGCCTTTGAAGAAGATGCGCCATGCGATGCGTATGTCATTGGTTTAGGAAATGTAGCAGACGCTGTCTTAAAGACGGTCCAGGATCTGCGCCACAACGGATTCGTTGCCGAAGGCAACTTAGTGCCGCGCAGTTTGAAGGCACAGTTCAAGAGTGCTGACCGCAACCAGGCCAAGTACATTGTGATTTTAGGCGAAGATGAAGTGAAGAATGGTACTGTCAATGTCAAGCGTGCCGGTGAGAAGGATCAAACAACACTGAAGAGCGAAGAATTGATGGATACTTTAAAGAAGTGGGAAGGAAGATAAGATGCAGAGAACATGCGAGAATGGAAGTCTGCGGGCAGGCGATGCTGGTAAGAAAGTTACTTTGATCGGCTGGGTCAGCAAACGCAGAAATTTAGGATCACTCGTCTTTATTGATTTGAGAGACCGCAGCGGCATCGTACAGATTACTTTTAACGAAGCAATGGCGGAAAAGGTACAGGATGTCCGGAATGAGTATATCCTGAGTGTGACAGGAACCGTACAGATGCGGAAGGATGCCAATCCAAAAATGGCAACCGGCGAAATTGAAGTACAGGCAGAGGATGTCACAATTGTAAATACTTCAGATGTACTGCCGATTGATCTGAGCGACAACAGCACGTCATCGGAAGATACGCGGTTGAAGTACCGGTATCTGGATTTAAGAAGACCAAGTCTGCAGGCGAATATGATCCTGCGTCATAAGGTATGCATGATTGCCAGAAATACGCTGGACAAGGAAGGCTTCATCGAAGTCGAGACACCAATCCTGGCAAAGAGCACACCGGAGGGAGCACGTGATTATCTCGTGCCTTCACGAATTTATAACGGTAAGTTCTGGGCATTGCCGCAGTCCCCACAGATCTATAAGCAGTTATTGATGATTGGCGGCATGGAGAAATATTTCCAGATTGCCCGCTGTTTCCGTGATGAGGACCTGCGTGCAGACCGTCAGCCGGAATTTACACAGATCGATATAGAGATGAGCTTCGGCGATGAAGATACAATCTTCCAAGTCGTCGAAAATCTGATGAAGGATATCTTTAAGGGCGTCAAGAACTATGATCTGGAAGATCATTTCATCCGCATCCCATGGGTTGAATGCATGCGCCGCTTTGGTTCGGATAAACCGGATCTGCGCTTTGGCAATGAGATCCAGGATCTGACTCCGTTATTTGTCAATACAGAATTCCAGGTCTTCCGCAGTGTTGTGGATGCCAAGGGAATGATCGGTGCTATCAAGTTTGAAAATGCGGCAGACAATTACAGCCGAAAGGGACTGGATGCCCTGCAGGAATTTGTAAAGCATGGTTTCAAGGCAAAGGCATTAGCCTATCTGAAGATGGCAAATGGGGAACTAAGCGGTTCCATTGTCAAGCCATTGTCTGAAGAGGAAAAGAAGGCAGTGGCCGAAAAGCTGAACATGCAGGATGGTGATCTTGTCTTAGTGATTGCAGATCAGGAAAGAGTCGTGGAGACATCACTGGGCGCATTGCGTGTCAGACTTGCCCATGAGCTCAACCGGATTCCGGAAGGACAGAACTATAAGTTCTTATGGGTCACAGAATTCCCGATGTTTGAATACAGTGAAGAGGAGAACCGCTGGGTTGCCGCGCATCATCCATTCACCGCACCAAAGGAAGAGGATGTGGACAAGCTCTTAAGTGATCCAGAACATGTATCTTCCCGTGCGTATGACTTAGTATGCAATGGGTATGAACTGCTGTCCGGTTCCATCCGTATTCATGATCAAGCACTGCAGGCAAAGGTATTTGAAGCAATCGGCCTCTCACAAGAGAAGGCGAGAGAACGTTTCGGCTTCTTCTTAGATGCCTTTAAGTTTGGTACACCTCCACACGGCGGTGTCGGTATTGGCCTGGAACGGTTGACCATGATCTTAGCAGGTACGGATAACATCCGTGATGTTGTGGCTTTCCCAACGACGAACAGCTCCTTCGATCTGATGAGTGAAGCACCAGGAAACGTCGATCAGGAACAGCTGGATGTCTTAGGAATTGATGTAGTCAAAAAGGAAGATAAATAAATTCGTTGCGGTAAGTATCGTTTTCAGATAAAATAGGAAAAGAAAAAGAACAGGTGGTGATTTCGATGAGTCTATTTTGGACGTCTTTATTATGGTTCTTAGCAGGTGCTGTAGTAGCAGCGATTGCGACATTCTTCTTAACAAAACATTATTTCGAAAAGCAGCTGAAGGAGAATCCTCCAGTCAACGAAAAGATGATCCGTGCGATGTTCATGCAGATGGGCAGAAAGCCTTCCGAGGCCCAGGTCCGTCAGGTCATGAACTCCATGAAGATGTAAAAATCTGAACCATATCAGCAGAAATGAAGCTTCCAATAAGAGGAAGCTTTTTTTCTATCTTTGAAAAAGAATAATATTCTTAAGTAAACCGGTTAAATTTATCTTTGCAAACGCTTTAAAAGGGGTATAATAGAGAATGGTTTACAGGAGGATATATGAGTACAGAAAACAAAAAGGTTTTCGAAGCAATGGATGGTAACACAGCAGTTGCTCATTCTGCGTATGCATTCACAGAAGTAGCTGGTATCTATCCAATCACACCATCTTCACCGATGGCGGAACACATTGATGAGTGGGCTACAGCTGGCCGCACCAATGTCTTCGGCGACAAAGTCAAGGTCGTTGAAATGCAGGCTGAAGGCGGCGCTGCCGGAGCAATCCATGGCGCATTACAGGGTGGCTCATTAGCAGCTACTTTCACAGCATCCCAGGGTTTGTTACTGATGATTCCAAACATCTACAAACTGAAGGGTGAATTACTGCCAGGCGTTATTCACGTCGCAGCAAGAACAATCGCTACACACACACTTTCAATCTTTGGTGACCACAGTGACGTTTATGCATGCCGTCAGACAGGCATCGTCATGATGTGCTCTCACTCTGTTCAGGACTGTATGGATCTGGCAGGTGTTGCACACTTAGTCGCAATTGATGGATCTGTTCCTGTCATGCATTTCTTTGATGGTTTCCGTACATCTCATGAATATGACAAGGTCGAGGTCATGGATTATGACTTCCTCAAGAGCTTATTACCAATGGACAAGGTCGAGGCTTTCCGTGCTCATGCACTGAACCCACACACAAATCCAGTTGTTCGTGGTACAAACCAGAACGACGATATCTTCTTCCAGGGTGAAGAAGCTCAGAACAAGAATTTCGAAGCTGTACCTGAAATTGTTGCGAAGTACATGAAGGCTGTTTCTGATCATACAGGACGCAACTATGCTCCATTCGTATATGTTGGTGCTCCGGATGCAGAGAGAGTCATCATTGCGATGGGTTCTGTTACAGATACAATCACTGAGACAATCAACGCTCTTGTTAAGAAGGGTGAAAAGGTTGGCCTGATCAAGGTCTATCTGTATCGTCCATTCTCCCAGAAGTATCTGGAAGCTGTACTGCCTAAGACAGTTAAGAAGATTGCTGTTCTTGACCGTGCGAAGGAAGTTGGTACAAGAGAACCTCTGTTCTTAGATGTATGCTATGCATTACGCAAGCATGATCTGACAATCGTTGGTGGACGTTATGGTCTGTCTTCTAAGGATACAAACCCTACACACATCAATGGTGTTTATGAAGAACTGAAGAAGGACGCTCCTAAGGAAGAGTTCACAATCGGTATTGAAGATGATGTTACTGGTCTGTCTCTGGAACCAGTTGATATCGATATTCCTGCAGATTATACATCTTGCTTATTCTATGGTCTGGGATCTGATGGTACTGTTGGTGCCAACAAGTCGACTGTTAAGATCATTGGTAACAACACAGATCTGTATTCGCAGGCATACTTCGCATATGACTCAAAGAAGGCTGGAGGTATCACAAGATCTCATCTGAGATTTGGTCCTACACCAATCCATTCTCCTTACTACATCAACAAGGCAGACTTTATTTCTGCATCCCAGCCATCTTATGCATTCAAGTATGATATGGTCCGTGATCTGAAGAATGGCGGTACATTCTTACTGAATACAACGGTTGGTGCGGATGAAGTAGAGTCCAAGCTTCCTAACAGAATGCTGAAGGGCTTAGCTGACAAGCATGCAAAGTTCTATCTGATCGATGCTACTAAGCTTGCTCGTGAGTGCCATATGGGAACTCATACAAATACAATTCTGCAGTCTGCATTCTTTGCTCTGAACCCACAGATCATGCCTTATGAAAAGGCACTGACTCTGATGAAGGAGTCTGCTAAGACAACATATGCCCGTAAGGGTGAAGCTGTTGTCAACAGCAACTTACAGGCGATTGATGCTGGTAAGGCAGGACTTGTAGAAGTTACTGTAAAGCCAGAATGGTCTAAGCTGACAGTTAAGCCAGCTCTGTACGAGATGACAGGTGATGATCACTTCGACAACTATGTACAGAAGATCAATGCCCTGCAGGGTAACGACATGAAGGTCTCTGAATTCACAAAGGATACATTAATTGATGGCTCTATGCCGGAAGATGTTTCCTTCAAGGAAAAGAGAAATATTGCCGGATATGTTCCAAAGTGGAACTCTGACAAGTGCGTTGAATGTGGAAACTGCGTATTCGCATGCCCACACGGAACGATTCGTTCGTTCTTACTGACACCGGAAGAAGTATCTAAGGCGGAAGCAATTGCCAAGGAGAACGGTGTTGACAACTTCAAGGTCAAGGATCCTTCTCCTGCATATAAGGGAGCGAAGGAAGCTGGTCTGAAGTTCGTCATTCAGCTCGCTACCGAAGACTGTGTTGGATGTGGTGTCTGTGAGACAGCATGCCCAGTACCAGATTCTAAGGAAGAGCCAGGTGCTCTGCATACAAAGCGTATTGACACGGAAATGTGCCAGCAGGCAGTTGCAGACTATCTGTATAAGGAAGTTAAGTACAAGCCAGAATATGGCAATGCTGCAACAGTAGCCGGTGTATCTCTGGAACGTCCATACTTTGAAGTATCTGGATGCTGCCCAGGATGCGGTGAAGCTCCTTATTACAGACTTGCTTCGCAGATGTTCGGCAAGGATATGATGATTGCCAATGCAACAGGCTGCTCTATGATCTACTGCTCCGGTACTCCATCGAACCCATTCACAAAGGATGAGAATGGTGAAGGTATCGCTTGGGCAAACTCCCTGTTCGAAGACAACGCTGAGTATGGCTTCGGTATGGCAATCGCACAGAGCACAAAGGAAGCTAGAATCTTACGGATCATGGAAGAGAATCTTGATAAGGTTGAACCTGAACTCAAGAATGCATTCCAGTCTTATATCGATGCAAATGATGACCGTGAGAAGCAGAGAGCCGTTAAGGATGCAATCCTGAAGGGTGTCAAGGCTTCGAAGGTTGAAGCTGTTAAGCCATTAGCAGAGATGGAGAGAGATCTTGTCTCCAAGTCTGTATGGATCATCGGTGGTGATGGATGGTCTTACGATATCGGCTACGGCGGACTTGATCATGTCATGGCGAACAACCTGAATGTCAATGTTCTCGTACTTGATACAGAAACATATTCCAACACTGGTGGACAGGCTTCTAAGGCTACGAACTGCTCCGCAATTGCAAAGTTCGCTGCCGGTGGTAAGCCAACAGCTAAGAAGGATCTGGGTCAGATCTTCATGGAATACGGAACAGCATATGTTGCTTCTGTATGCATGGGCGCAAACCAGATGCAGACAATCAAGGCATTCAAGGAAGCAGAATCCTACAAGGGACCTTCCATTGTCATCGCTTATTCCCCATGTCAGGAACATGGTATCCTCGGCGGTCTGATCAATGCTCCAACACGTCAGAAGCTCGCTGTTGCTTGTGGTTATACAACTCTGTACCGCTTCGATCCACGTCTTGAGAAGCCATTACAGATTGATTCCACAAAGACTCCAGATTGGGATAAGTACAATGAATTCCTGATGCAGGAAGCTCGTTACTTCAACCTCCCAAGAATCAAGGGTCAGGAAGAAGCAGACAAGATGTTTGCACAGGCTAAGAAGGATGCGCAGACACGTTTCAACAAGCTGCTGACAAAGGAAAAGATTCAGAACGAAGCAAAGTAAACCGTTCTCTCCTGTAACGGAATACAAAAGATAATTGGAAAAGGCACAGTGCAGACTGTGCCTTTTCTTTATGAATTCTTAAGAATTAAGACCTGCAGTTCCTGAAAATATGCGGTGGAATATGGTAAAATAGACCATAAGAAACGAGGACCTATGAAAGTACTATTATACTTTGAAGGACAAGATGCAATTTCAAAGTCCGGCATTGGCAGAGCGTTCAATCATCAATGCAGAGCGTTAGAGTCTGCCGGCGTGGAATATACCACAGATCCATGGGCGGATGATTACGATATTCTGCATATCAATACTTGTTATATGAACTCGGATGCGATTGTAAAGAATGCCCGGGATCATGGGAAAAAGGTCATTTATCATGCCCACAGCACGGAAGAAGATTTCCGTGACAGTTTTACTTTCTCCAATTACTTAGCACCAGGTGTCAAGAAATGGCTGATGCATCTGTATACACAGGCGGATGCCATTATTACACCGACCCCATACAGTAAGAAGCTGTTGGAAGGATATGGCATCACATTGCCAATTTATCCGATTTCCAATGGTGTCGATCTTGCACGCTATCAGCCGGATGCTTCTAAGATCACGGCCTTCCGGAAATATTTTTCGCTTGCACCGGAGGATAAGGTAGTATTGGGGGTTGGCCTGTTCTTTCAAAGAAAAGGCTTGTTGGATTTTGTCGAGGTAGCGAAGTCTCTGCCGCAGTATAAGTTCATTTGGTTTGGATCAATCTCGAAAGTCATTATTCCGCCGAAAATCAATGAAGTCCTGGAACATCACCCGGATAATGTGATCTTCCCTGGGTATGTCAAAGGTGCCATCATTGAAGGCGCGTATTCAGATGCAAACTGCTTCTTCTTTCCTTCGTATGAAGAGACGGAAGGCATTGTGGTCTTAGAAGCGCTGGCTGCGAAGCAGCAGGTCATTGTGCGCGATATTGGGGCATTTGATCCATGGCTGGTTGATGGAAAGAATTGTTATAAAGGAACAGACAATGAAACATTTGTCCAGCTGATTGAATCCTGTATTGAAGGAACACGGAAAGATACCAAGGAAGAAGGGTATGCTACAGCGGAAGAACGCTCGATTGAATCGGTCGGTCAGCAGTTAAAGCATGTCTACGAAGAAGTCTTAGCCCAAAAGGCGCATGATTGAGAAGTCTAAGGTTCAATAGTATAATATTCTTACTATGTGGAAGAAAATAAAACCAATTGTAAAATCAACACCATTCAATATCACCGTCATTTTTGGATTGACGTTTTTAGTGCTGTATATATCCATGAAGGATGATGGTGCACAGGTCATGGCAACATTAGCCAATGTGAATGTTGGCTGGCTGCTGGGTATTTTTCTATTGATGGTATTTGAACGCTGGCTGTTAGGCTGGGGACTGGCATTAGAGTGCCGGCTGACCCATCCGAAGTACACGACCAAGCAGGGCTTCGTCAACTCGTATGTGGCGGGCCTGTTCAACAACATTACACCAGGTGCGTCCGGCGGTCAGATTGCGCAGGGCTATATCTTCCGCAAGCAGGGAATCCCAGTATCCAACAGTGTTGGTGTCCTGTGGCTGGATTTTATTGTGTATCAGTCGACCATGTGTGCATTTGTGTTGGGACTGATCCTTTTTAAGTTTCATTATTTCTATGCGAATTACAGTCAGTTCTTTCTGATTGTTATCTTTGGTTTCTTAGTCGGTGCCGGCGTCATTGTTTTCTTGACGGCATTGGCACTGTCTCCTAAGTTCTACACCTGGCTGACAACCAGCGGCATCAATATCGGCTGTAAGCTGCATTTGATCAAGGACCGTCAGAAGACTTTGGCAAATTTAAATACACAGCTGTCACAGTTCTCCAAAGAGATTGTCGTTCTGCGTACGCACCGCAAGATGATTGCCATGCTGGCAGCAGAAGATCTGCTTCGCTTGGTCATTTACTACAGTGTACCGTTCTTCTGTGCCAAGGCATTAGGACTCACGGTATCCGGTGATATGTATTTTGACATGCTTGCATTGGCATCGTTTGTAGCGATGGTCAATGCATTCTTGCCGATGCCAGGCTCTTCCGGGGGAACCGAAGCAACCTTTATTCTGATGTATTCCACATTATTTTCGAAGACCGATGCGACATCCATCATGATCTTATGGCGGCTGATTACATTCTATCAAGTGCTGGTCGTAGGCTCAATTGTGTTCATGATTGCCAAGACCCGCAAAGATGTACCGTTGGAAGAAAGTACGATACCAACAACCTTTGAAACAAAAGCTTTAGAAAGTGAGGCAGGCAAATGAGAATCGGATTATTTTCGGATACCTTTCCCCCAGAGATCAATGGTGTCGCCAACAGTACCAATATTTTACGCAATGAATTAGTAAAGCATGGACATGAAGTCTATGTCATTACAACGTTCTCAGGAAGCGGACACGCGAAATGGGATGACGACGGCAAGATCTTACGCCTGGCTGGAAAAGAACTGCCTTTTTTATATGGGTATGTCGCAACCAGTCCGTTCCATGCCTTTGCGATGGAAGAAGTACGCAAGCTGGATCTGGATGTCATTCATGCTCAGACGGAATTTGGTGTCGGCATCTTTGCTCGTCTATGTGCTAAGCAGCTGCATATCCCAGTGGTATCTACCTATCACACAACCTATGAAGATTACACACACTATGTCAATTTCATCAACAGCAAGACCGTTGATGAAGTTGCCAAAATGGGTGTGGCGAAAGTCTCGAAACTCTACGGCGATTCTTCGATGGAAGTCATTGCGCCTAGCCAGAAGACCAAGAACATGCTGGAAGGGTATCATATTCGGAAGAATATTGATGTCATTCCGACCGGATTGGAATTAGATAAATTCTCCCCCGAACATTTAGATGCCGCAAAAAGACATGCGATTCGCAGTGAGTTTGGCATCTCCGATGAGGAACGTCTCATTGTGTATGTCGGCCGTCTAGCAAAAGAAAAATCCATGGACATTGTGATCCGTGGTTTTAAGAAGGCTAGTGATGAAGGGGAACAGACGAAGCTGCTGATTGTCGGCGGCGGACCAGATGAAGACAACTGCCGTGCCATGGTCAAGAAACTTGGTGCGGAGAACTATATCTTTGTGGCAGGACCGCGTCCAGCAGCGGATGTACCGGATATCTATCGTGCTGCGGATGGCTTTGTATCGGCTTCTCTATCAGAGACCCAGGGCATGACGTTCATTGAAGCTTTAGCTTCAGGACTGCCCATCTTAGTTCGGCGAGATGAAGTGTTGGAAGGCCTGTGCATTGAAGGCGAAACAGGTTCGTACTTTGCGGATGAAAATGAATTGGCTGCCAAGCTGAAGACCATTAAGGAAATGGACCAGAAACGCTTGGATGTCATGCATAAGAATGCCTTGGAAGTTGTCAAGCCATACAGCTCAGAGGTCTTCTATGAAAAGGTCATTAAAGTATACGAACGTGTCATTGAAGCGTATCATCATCAGTATCGGATTGAAGATGTACGTGTCACCGATAATATCGTACAGCTGTACTTGATCAGCAACCGCAAGGAAGAGATGCGTCTGCATGTCTCCCTCGATGATTTCTATAATCTAGGCATGCGTACCGGCGGAGTATTGATTTCCCGGCAGGTCGAAGAACTGCATGAAAAGGAAGCAGGTGTTGTCGCATATCAGAAATCCCTGAAACGGATTGCGTTCAAAGACCGTACCCGCAAAGAGATGTACGACTGGCTCACCCAGAATACGGAATGCAGTATTGAAACCGTGAATGACATTATTGAAAAGCTTGAGACAAAGGGCTACATCAATGATGAGAGATACTGTGTGGAACAGATTGCCCGTTTAAAAGCAGGTATGGCAGGGAAAGAGAAGATCATCCGTGTATTAAAGAAGCGGGGACTCTCATATGAGATGATCACTGCAAAACTGGAAGAAAATACCACCGATGAAAAAGAAAGTGCAATGGCATATGGCCAGAAGGTCATCCGTTCGCACCGCAATGAAAGCACGAAGAAATTAAAAAATATCGTTGTGAACAAACTGGTCACCCAGGGATATGATCTGGACTTGGCAAAAGCAGTTGCCGAAGAACTGGACTATACCAGAAACGAAGATAAAGAATTAGATAACCTGAAGAAGTGTTCCTATAAAGCAAAGCATCGTTATGAAAAGAAGTACAAGGGAACAGAACTGCGCAATCATGTATTCCAGTATTGTGCAGCACAGGGTTATGAGAGTGAAGCAATCTATGCAGTAATGGATGAAATGGACTGGGAATTCGAATGACAAAGATAAGTGAGATGACAGCAGGACAGCGGATGACGATGCCGCTGCTGATCAAAGAAATCAAGAATGGTACGACCTCAAAGGGAGCACCGTATTTGACATTGACGCTGCAGGACAACTCCGGCACAATCGATGGTAAGTTCTGGGATGTCAAAGAAGAAGACAAGAGCCAGATGAAGCAGGGAGAGGTCTGTCTGCTGACGTTTGAAGTACTGGACTACAATCACAATCTGCAGTTGCGGATCAATCATGCGGAAGCAATGGATCAGGCCCAGGTGCCGATGGAGGAATATGTCATTGCCTCCGGTATCTCGGAAAGTGACCGTAAAGAAGAATTGAAGAAGATGGTCAATTCCATTCAGAATGAGAACTATAAGAAACTTGTACTGGGCATGCTGAAGAAAGTTGGCGAGAAGTACATGACATATCCTGCAGCCAGCCGCATCCATCATAACTGGCTGGGCGGATTGAGCGAACATTCTCTGTCAATGGCAGAGATGGCGGAAGTCATCTGTCAGCACTATCCACAGCTTGATCATGATCTGCTGTTGGCGGGTGCCTTGATCCACGATGTCGGCAAGACCGCGGAAATGAGCGGCCCAGTAACGACGGAATATACACTGGAAGGTAAATTGGAAGGACATATTTCAATTGCCAACGGATGGATGACAGAAGTCGCGGAAAGCGAAGGCTTAGCCGACAGTGAAGAAGCAATCCTTCTCCATCATATGATCCTGGCCCATCATGGACATCAGGAGTTCGGTTCGCCAGTCGTACCAATGGTACAGGAAGCCGAAGTATTGTTCTTGATTGATAACCTGGATGCCCGTATGAATATCTTGAAGCAGGCATTGAGTTCCACTGCACCAGGTACGTTTACCCAGAAGATCTTTGCCCTGGATAACCGTGCTTTCTACAAACCAAAGAATGCGAAATGAGGTAGCAATGAATAACAGCTTAAAACTTGTACAATGGACGCATAAAGTACTGAAGAAAATGGGAAGAGGCGGTTCGCTGCCAGGAGAGCTTGGCTTACGGCTGGACCCTCATTTTCTGGAGAAGTTCCAGATGCCGGGGATTGTTGTGCTGGTCACGGGAACGAACGGGAAAACGACGACTTCCAATTTAATTGCGGAGTCTCTGCGTGCTTCGGGATTAAAAGTCATTAATAATCGCCGGGGAGATAATCTGAATGTAGGCATCGCAACGCTGCTGGCATGCAACAGTGATGCAGACTTTCATGTACAGGCACAGGCGGCTGTCATCGAAGTCGATGAGCTGACATTATATCGTCAATTCAAGAACCTGCATCCGACCCATCTTGTAGTCACGAATTTCTTCCGTGATCAGCTGGACCGTGCCGGTGAGATGGAGACCATCATCCGGAAGATCCAGGATGTCACCGCTGACTTTACCGGGGATTTGATCTTGAATGGGGATGATCCAAATACACTGCGTATCGCGGATACCGCCAAGAAGGCGAAGGTACACACCTTCTCCGTCTGCCGCAATGCAGTCTCTCAGGATTCAACGGATGAAGCATCGGAAGGCAAGTTCTGCCCGCGCTGCGGCAATCCATTGAAGTACGAATACTATCAGTATTCGCATATCGGACGTTTCCATTGTGAAAAGGATGATTTCGGAGTGATTCATCCTGACATTCAAGTATCAGAAATTAATTATGATACTGAAAGCTTTACGGTAGATGGTCAGCAGTTCCATAACTTTATTAATACGATCTATGCTGTATATAACTGTGCATCGGTCCTGACCGTGCTGAAATCGCTTCATTTCGACTTAAAGGCAGCGGATCAGGTATTCCGTACCTTTGTTATGAAAGAGGGCCGGAACGAAGAATTTGCGCTGTCTCAGCCTTGCGTCATCAACCTCATTAAGAATCCGACCGGGGCAAATGAAGTCATGAAATATATCAATGCGCAGGAAGGCGATAAGAACATCTGTATCTTCCTGAATGATAATGATCAGGACGGTCACGATGTCTCCTGGATCTGGGATGCGCATTTCGAACGTCTGAATACGCCGGAAGTCAAAAAGATCGTATGTTCTGGCTTACGGGCATATGATATGGCACTGCGCCTGAAATATGAAGGCTTAGAAGACCGGATCCTGGTCATTGAGAATTCCAGTGAAGCAATCCATTGGCTCAATGAACAGAACTTGAAGTCTTATGTCATTGCGACCTATACAGCACTGCACCCAACTCGTGCAATCTTAAGGAAGGAGGCATCCAAATGAATCTGAAGATCTTATGGATGTATCATGACTTAATGGACCTGTATGGTGACAAAGGCAATGCAGAAGTCCTGCGTGTCCGGGCAGAAAAGCGCGGCATTGAAACAACAATCGATACTTGCGATATTGGTCAGACGGTCAATATGGATGATTATGATCTGTTCTTCCTAGGCGGCGGTGCGGATAAGGAACAGAATCTGATCTTTGAAGATCTTCTCAAACGCAAAGAGGACATCCGGAAAGCAATGGACGACCATACGGCGTTCTTATTGATCTGCGGCGGCTATCAGCTGTTTGGCAAATATTATAAAGACCAGGACGGCAATGTCGTTGATGGTCTTGGTTTCTTTGACTACTATACGGAAGCATCCGACCGTTCCCATCGCTGCATTGGCAACATTGCAGTCGAGACGACAATGGATGGTGAAACTTTTAAAGCCGTTGGCTTTGAGAACCATGGCGGTCAGACCAAGAATGTAGCATCCCCATTTGCCAAAGTCCTGCATGGCTATGGCAATACCTGGGACGGGGGGCAGGAAGGATTCCTGAATGATCAAGTCTTAGCGACTTACATGCATGGACCACTGCTGCCAAAGAATCCAAAGATTGCGGATAAGATCCTGGAACGTGCTTTAAAGAAACGGTATGGGAAAGTTACTTTCGATCCGCTGGATGATACTTTAGAGATGAAAGCACAGGAAGTCATGTTAAAGCGTCTGCACTGCGAACATTAAAAAAAGCCCCAAGGGGCTTTTTTGTTATCCTTTGATCTTCGCTAATACAGCATCCAGATCCTGTTTTGGCGATTCGTTGAACTTGAATTCGACAGCATCCTCTTTACTGTAGCGGGGAATGACATGGAAGTGCAGGTGGTCAACACTCTGTCCAGCCACTTCACCGCAGTTGTTCAGGATATTGCAGCCAGCCGTATTGCAGTTTGCAGTGATCTGCTTGGCCAGCATCTGTGCGACCTTCATGCACTTGCATACAGTCTCTTCATCCGCTTCCAGGATATTGCGTACATGTTTCTTCGGCATCACAATGGTATGTCCATACGTTACTTGCGAAATATCCAGAATCGCTAATACATCGTCATCTTCGTAGACGACTTTACTTGGAATTTTATGATCAATAATATCGCAGAATACACACATAAATAAATCCTCCTGGTTCAATTATAGTACAAAGGGTAAGAAAAAGACCGCGTTTCCGTGGTCTTTCTTCGTTAGTCAGCGATATCCTGGACTAAGTTATCCGGATGATCGGACTTCACACCATCATAGACAGTCTTGTCATAGATGACGAAGTTATATTTCTTAAAGAAATAAGTAGTTGCTGCAGAAGAGATGGAACTGATTGCAGATAATGTTGTGATTGCCTCATCCTTGAAGTTGCTAGGGGTATTGTCATCAACCTTAACTACGGCAAATGTATTAGCGGTGTCTTCTGGAACTAACTGCCAGCCATCACTTGGGGATGCACTGTTCAGTACAGTTCTGACCATGGAATTTACATCAGTAGACTCCAGTGTGTAGATGGTAGATGTACCGGTCGAAGAACTGTTATGACCGGAAGCTGCTTCCGCAGCTGTCTTTGTGCCAGCCTTTAATTCAGCTAAAGCAGCATCTGCATCATCCTTGGAAGTGAAATCAAGGATGGTAGCCTTGACGACCTGGTAGGAAGTGCATACTTCATCAAAGTTCTCATCGAGATACTTCGCTGTCAGCTTTTCTGCCTGCTGGGAAGGAATCAGATAATCATTGACATATTCATCTTCTGTCATGTTCTGCTGTTCCAGATAAGAAGTGAATGTATCACCATATAAGCTCTTATAAGAATTCAGTGTTGATTCTGCTGTTGTCTTCATTTCATCTGTAACTTCAACTTCTGCAGCAGCAATGGTCTTGTTGGCATCGTTGACAGCTGTTGTCGATCCAGCAGCACTGTTCATTAATGAATAGACAGAACCTTTTGTGACACTTGTTTTACCAACGGTGAATAATGCAGTCTTCGCATCGGAAATCTTTGCGGTAGCATCTGTACAGCCAGCTAATGGAGCCAAAGCCAGGACAGAAGCGAGTACGATATTAATCTTCTTCATCTTCAGGCCTCCTTAATTTGTGCTCGCAGAGCTAGAAGCAGATGCGCTAGCACTTGCACTTGCGGATGGTGATGCGGTAGCTGTAGAGCTGTTGCTCGATGTATCATCAGTGATTGCCAGAGATGTCTTGATTGTTGTCTCTAAATCATCATTGCCGTGGAAGTCAATGCCTAAGGACTGTGCCTTCTGCCAGATTGCAACATTCTCTAATGTTGTATCGTACTTCTGTACCAATGTGACATATGGATCGGAAGATGTATTGTTGGCAGCTAATGTTTCTGGTGTAGAAGCTGTGCAGTAAATCTTGAAGTAGCCGAAGCTGTTGGACTTGACCCAGCCGCTTGTTTCGCCTTCTTTTAATGCAAGGGAAGCACTTAAGAAGCTGGCATCCAGAGACGATGTATTCTTATCAATGACGCCGAGGTCACCGCCGCTTGTGGCAGTCGATGAATCTTCGGAATGGGAAGAAGCGACTGTTGCAAAGTCGGAACCGCCTGCTAAGGCATCATCAACGACCTTCATTCTCGCTGCTTCATCATCGGTAGGTGTATCTGTAACATTGGAAGAATCTGTGAACTTGATCAGGATGTAGGATACCTGACGGATCTGCAGATCATCGAAGTTGGCCTTGGCATAATCACCTGTGACCTTGGCAATCTTCTGTGCTTCAATCAGATACTCTTCCAGATCGGTATAACCAGTACTCTTTAAATCGGTTGCTAACTGTGTGTCTGCACTGGTGCCGTAGTTTGTGGAATAGCTGGAACGAATGGACTCTGCCTGTGTCTTTGCAGTATCCTTCATCTCACTTGTGGTAGATACAGACTGATCTGCAACTGCCTGCTTGAACAGGGATACAACAGCGGTCGTACCGTTGCTCTTATACAGCTGATCGTAGAAATCATCTGCTAATGTATCCTGACCGTTTACTTCATAGACAACGTCTTTGCCGTTATCGCTTTTTCCTTTCAGTTTTCCTTTGTTGGTATCGTAGATGTAATAAACACTGATGCCGGCGAATAATACGACGACAAGAATCACGAACCAGTTCTTTTTTAAGAATTTACCCATAGAACCTCCTATTAAAAACGCTTTTCTATTATATGATAACGGATTTTCAATTGCAATTTTCCTTTCTGAAGTTTATGTGAACTTCTTTGTGATTCTGCGTCAAAATTATACAAAATTGACAAAATGCCAGATAACGAATCGTTATACAACACGAAATAACGGAATAATGTTACAATTACGCACGGAATGAGGGTGAATATATAAATATGAAAACACTTGAAATCAAAGACCTTCACGTTGAAGTGGAAGGCAAAGAAATACTGAGAGGGGTCGATCTGACCGTCAAAGAAAATGAAGTTCATGCATTAATGGGGCCGAACGGAAATGGTAAATCTACATTATTGGCTGCCATTATGGGAAATCCAAAATATACGGTAACACAGGGAAGTATTACCTATGATGGAAAGGATATTCTGTCGCTGCCAGTCAATGAAAGATCCGTTGCTGGATTGTTTTTAGCCATGCAGTACCCACAGGAGATTCCAGGCGTCACAAACAGTGACTTCTTAAGAGCAGCCATCAATGTTCGTCGGGAGGAGCCGATTTCTTTATTCAAATTCATTAAGTCGATGGAACAGACCATCAATGACTTACAGATGAAGGAAGATCTGGCACACCGTTTCTTAAATGAAGGATTCTCCGGCGGTGAAAAGAAGAGAAATGAAATTGTACAGATGGAATTATTGAAGCCATCTCTAGCGATGCTGGATGAAATTGATTCTGGTCTGGATGTCGATGCCCTGCACATTGTTGCAGATGCATTAAATAAGCTTCATGAAGAAGATCATATGGCTATGCTGGTCGTTTCTCACTATGAGCGGTTCTATCAGCTGATCAAGCCGGAATACACGCATGTTTTAGTCAATGGCAAGATTGTCCTTGAAGGGGATGCGGAACTGGCAGACCGGATTGACAGAGAAGGCTATGACTGGATCTATAAGGAATACAATGTACAGCCAGCGGCAGCTGAAGAAGTCAAGAAAGTCTCTGCTTCCATTGGTACTTGTGCGGTCAGACAAGCAGCAACCACTGAGGAAACGAAATAATGACTCCGATCCATGTAACGACAGATATTCAGATGCCGGCAGGATACAGTGAATATGAGATCAATACTGACCGTGACATTGAGATTACATTTACTGCGAAGGAAGACAGTGATGTCTTTGTCCGTATCTTGAATACTGGAAAGCTGAAGGTCCGTACCTTTGCGCCAAAGGGCGTTCATGTCAATTATCTGTTCTGGAACCTTTCCGAGAACCTTTTAGATGTGGAAGAAATGCACGAAGTCATGGGGGATGCAAATGTAACAGTTGCCTATGGTGAGATCAATCGTGCAGATACTACAAGAAATGTTCACATGGCATTGCGAGAAGAAGGGGCGACGGGGTTATTGAGCAGTGCTTCTTTAGTCGACTGTGCCAAGACGTATAACATGAATGTTGTCAATTATGCACCGCATACGTATGGCGACATGAAGAACTATGCCGTTGTATTAAGAAACGGCAGACTGATGATTGATGCTGTTGGCAAGATCATCAAGGGAGCGTATCGCTCCGAGTCCCATCAGACATCGCGTGCACTTTCCTTTGCGGAAGGACAGAATGCAACAATACTGCCGGAACTGTTAATTGATGAAGATGATGTACAGGCATCCCATGCCATGAGCATGGGCAGAGTCGATGAAGATGCCCTGTACTATTTGATGTCCCGCGGTCTATCGGTTCAGCAGTGTACTTCTCTGATTTCACAGGGCTATTTGATGCCAATTACCGAAACGCTGCAGAACGATGACCTGAAGAAAAAGCTGAAGGAGGAAATGGAAAGGAAGATGGATGAATTATGCTAGACGTGGAAAAGATCCGCAAGGACTTTCCGATGATCCAGAATCATCCGGAACTGATCTATTTTGACAGTGCAGCGACTTCTTTAAAACCACAGTGTGTCATTGATGCAGTGACTGATTTCTATGTCAACCATACATGCAATGTCCATCGCGGTGACTATGCCATTGCGGCCCAGAATGACCGCTTATACGATGGTACAAGAAAGATCATTGCTAAGTTCATTCATTGTGAACCCAATGAAGTGGTCTATACCTACAATGTAACGCATGCAATGAATCAGATTGCCTATGGTCTATCCAAGGATTATCTGCAGGCAGGCGATGTTGTTTTAGTCTCAAGTGCGGAACATGCGTCAAACTTATTGCCATGGTTCCGTTTACAGAAGGAACTAGGCATCAAGATTGAATATATTCCAACCGATTCACAGGCGAATATCCATCTGGAGGATTTTCAAAAGGCACTGCATGCAGGGGTGAAGGTCGTATCTGTTGCCCAGGTCACCAATGTCTTAGGATCTATTCAGCCAATCAAAGAGATGGCGAAAGCAGCTCATGAAATTGGTGCACTGATGGTCGTAGACGGTGCCCAGTCGGTACCGCATATGGCTGTGGATGTCAAAGAACTTGATGTGGATTTCTTAGGCTTTTCTGGTCATAAGATGTGCGGACCGGATGGGACCGGTGTCTTATATGGCAAATATGAGTTATTGAAGAAGATGGCACCAATCTTTGAAGGCGGCGATATGAATGCCCGCTTTAAGAGCAATGGGGAAGTTATCTTGAAAGAAGCACCAGTGAAGTTTGAAGCAGGGACACCAAATATTGAAGGTATCATTGGTATGGGCGTGGCAGCAGAATACTTAATGGGAATTGGCATGGATAACATTCATGCATATGAGAAGGAACTGCGTGCATACTTCGTAGAAAAGATGAAAAAGCTCGATAATATCGAACTCTATAATCCAGACAACGAATACGGTCCGATTGATTTCAATGCCAAGGGTGTCTTTGCTCAGGACGCTGCCGGGTATCTGTCCTCACAGAATATTGCGGTACGCAGCGGCAACCACTGTGCCAAGATCCTGCATGAGATCATTGGCACGGATCAGACCATTCGTGCATCTTTATATTTCTACAACACAAAAGAAGAAGTGGACCGTTTTGTCGAAGCGGCCGGCAAAATATCATTAGAGAATGCCGTAGGCATCTTCTTCTAGGAGGAATTCTATGAGTGATATCAATAGCATGTTGAATGATCCGGAAGTTCTGCGTGAACTGATCATGGATCACTATCAATATCCGCATCATCATAAGCTGACTGACGACAAAGGATATGCCTCTGTGCATATGGCTTCCGACAGTTGTATTGATGATATAACCGTACAATCAAAAATTACCGACGGAAAGATTGATGATATCCGTTTTGACGGCGTGGCTTGCACCATTTCCACCGCGTCGACTTCGATGATGACGGATCTTTTAAAAGGCAAGAGTGTTGAAGAAGCCAAGAAGATCATCAACAACTATTTCAATATGATCGATGCCAAGGAATATGACCCGGATGTATTGGAAGAAGCGGTTGCCTTAAAGAATGTTTATAAGCAGGCAAACCGGATCAAGTGCGCAACGATTGGCTGGAAAGCCATCAATCAGATGATCGATGAAAGTGAGGAGAAGAAATGAGCGAAAAGAATGCGAACAATGATGTCATATCTTCCCAGGATGATTATAAATACGGCTTCCATGACGATAATGTCAAAGCGGTCATTGATACAGGCAAAGGATTAAACGAAGAGATTGTCAGAAGAATCTCCCATTATAAGAATGAGCCGGAGTGGATGACAGAATTCCGTGTCAACGCGTATAAGCAGTTTGAAAAGATGCCGATGCCGAAGTGGGGACCGGATCTGTCTGATATCGATTTCCAGGACTTTACCTACTATAAGAAGGTTTCCAATGAAGCCGAAAAGAGCTGGGATGAAGTGCCGGAAGAAGTCAAGAATACGTTTGAAAAGCTGGGTATCCCAGAAGCGGAACGCAAGTACTTGTCTGGGGTTACGACTCAGTATGAGTCGGAAGCGGTCTATCACAATATGCTGGATGAAGTACAGTCCAAAGGCGTCATCTTTTTGGATATCGATTCCGGCTTAAAAGAATATCCGGATCTATTTAAGAAATATTTTGCGACCATTGTACCGGCAACGGACAATAAACTTGCGGCATTGAATTCCGCAGTATGGTCCGGCGGCTCCTTTATTTATGTGCCGAAGGGCGTCAAATTGGAGAAGCCTTTGCAGTCCTACTTCCGGATCAATTCGGAATCCATGGGACAGTTTGAACGTTCAATTATCATCGTTGATGATGATGCAGAATGTTCCTACGTGGAAGGATGTACTGCACCGCAGTATTCCAAGGATTCCATGCATGCAGCTGTCGTTGAAGTCTTTGTTGGCAAGAATGCCAAGTGCAGATATTCTTCGGTACAGAACTGGTCTGGGAATATCCTGAACTTAGTTACGAAACGGGCAAAGGTCGATGCACATGGAACCATGGAGTGGATCGATGGAAATATCGGTTCGCGTATTTCAATGAAATATCCAGCCTGCATCTTAGCAGGAGAATATGCCAAGGGACTCTGCATTTCCATTGCGGTTGGTTCCAAGGGACAGTTCCAGGATACCGGTGCAAAGATGATCCATCTGGCTCCGCATACGAGTTCTTCAATTGTCTCAAAATCCATTTCCAGAAATGGCGGGATTACGAATTTCCGCGACTGGATCAACTTCTCCAAGAAGGCGGATTATTCTAAGGCAAAGATTGAGTGTGATACATTGATCCTGGACGACAAGAGCCGTTCCGATACCATTCCACTCAACAAGAACAGTTCCAATACATCCACGATTGAACATGAGGCAAAGGTCTCAAAGATCTCAGAAGATGAATTATTCTATTTGATGAGTAGAGGCTTAAGTGAAGCTCAGGCGACGGAAATGATCGTCATGGGATTCTTAGAGCCTTTCACTAGAGAACTGCCAATGGAATATGCGGTCGAGCTCAATCAGCTGCTGAAGATTGATATGACGGATTCCATCGCTTAGTCAGGAGAATGAAATGCGTGAACTGATCAATACAGACAAAAATTGGTACAAGGGCAACCTGCACATGCATACAACGCGTTCGGATGGACATCTGGATGCTGCGGATGCCATTGAAACATATCGTAAGAATGGATATGACTTTATTGCGCTGACCGATCACCGGCATCCTGGTGTTACGATTGAACCTAATCAGACGGGCATGCTGGAAGATACCAAGATCACGACGAAGGATATGCTTCTGCTGTCTGGCGTCGAATGGGATACCGGCGGCAGAAATACAGACTTGGAAGGGGATGTTCCAACATTCCATATTCTTGGGATTGGTATGACCTCCAATGAAATGGGCAGAGATTTTGGGACAATCCGTCATCCATCGCCGGAACAGATCATTGATGTGATCAAACAAGACGGTGGATTTGCAATATTGGCGCATCCAAGCTGGTCTGTAATGGATCCGGCAAGTATCAATGAAGTCGAAGGTGTGGATGCTGCTGAAATCTATAACGCTGTTTCAGGAATTCCCTGGAATGGGGACCGCTGTGATTCTTCAACATGGTTTGATATCTGGGCAACACACTATGGCATCTTGATGCCGGCAGTTGCAGGGGATGATACCCATGCGTACAGCGGGGATGAATGTCAGACTTTCACCATGGTCAATGCAAAAGAGTTGAGCAGAGATGCGATTCTGGAAGCGTTGTATGATGGCAGCTTCTATGCATCGCAGGGTCCAAAGATTCAGACACTTGTCTATGATGACGATGCACATGTGCTGCATTTAGAATGTTCGAGAGATGTGGTGATGGCTGTCTTTTACAGCAATCATATCTGGACAAAGAACCGTGTTACGCAGGTCAAAGATGGCACCTGTGAGTACCATGTGAATGAAGGCGAGACTTACATCCGCATTGAATTGATTACGAACGATGGAAAGAAAGCCTGGACCTCACCGTATTCTATGCGTTAAGCAAGGAAGCAGTTCCAAATGAAGAAAGAATGTGGTAAAATTCTTGCTGGAGACTTAGCTCAGCGGGAGAGCATTCGCTTCACGTGCGAAGGGTCGCAGGTTCAAACCCTGTAGTCTCCACCATAAAAATAAGGTGCCATCAGCGGCACCTTTTCTATTGGCGGATTGGTATGAATCGTGTAAAATGATTGGTATTTAAGAGGGGATAAGAATATGTATTGTAAAAATTGCGGCAAACCAATGCCGGAGGGCGTTCGTTTCTGCCCATCCTGCGGAGCAGATCAGGAAGCAGGCAACCAGAATTACTATCAAAATCAAGAACGTCCATCGACAGGGATGAATGATCATACGGTAGGTATCATCGCGTATATTACATGGATTGGCTTTATCATTGCATTATGTGCTGGCAACAAGAATGAATATACCAATTTCCATATCAATCAGGCATTAGTAATCAATCTGTTCTTCTTAGTCGGCTGGATTCCAGTGATTGGCTGGCTGTGGGATATCTTCATGTTTGTCTGCTGGGTCATCGGCATTTCCGGCGCAAACAAGGACGAATGCAGACCAATTCCACTGCTTGGCGGAATTATTATTCTTAAGTAAGAAGCGTGTGAATAAATGCTTCTTTTTTGATGAAAAAAAGTTCGGAGGTCCGAACTTTTATTTTCCTAACTGCTTTGCACGCTGGATGCAGTTCTCATTCGCATCATGAATGATCTCATCCATTTTTTCTTTCTTTAATGTCTTGACGGCTTCAATGGTTGTACCGCCTTCTGTTGCAACTTCTTTGATGAAGTCATCCAACGGCTTATCGGCATTCTTGGCCAGCAGTTCGCCAGCACCAATGACAGTCTGAACTAATAGGGCACGGGCAGATTCTTCATCAATGCCTCTCTTGACAGCATCCTTTAAGATACAGTCAACGAAATAGTATACATAAGCTGGTGTAGAACCATGGACAGCGACGATATCATTCATCTTTTCTTCCGAAATAGTACGGGTGACACCCATGGACGCAAATAGCTGGAAGACGAAATCATAATCATCTGCTAAACAGTTGCTGGACATACACAGTGCAGTTGCGCCTTGGTTGATCTGTAATGGTGTATTCGGCATGGCCCGAATGACTGGAATGTTGCTGCCAAGAACTTCCTGCAGATGTGTAATGGAAGCACCGGTCACAATGGAGAGCAGGACATCAATGGATTCTCCCTTGATGCCATCCAGGACTTCTTCCAGTTTCTGCGGTGTAACGGCTAATAGAACGATATGACACTTCTGTACCAGTTCGCGCGGGGAAGAAAGATATGCAAACTCTTCCATAGCACTGTCTTTTTTAGCGTGCTCACTTGGATCATATACGGCAACTTGGAAGCGGGGAATATATTCCTTGCGAACGGCACCGCGGGCAATGGCACTGCCCATATGTCCCAGTCCGATAATACCTAATTTATACTGTTTTACTGATTTCATCTTGTTTCTCCTTTTCCTTCCAGATGATAGGAATATGTGGTCAATTCACGCAGTCCCATCGGGCCACGTGCATGGAGTTTCTGTGTACTGATGCCGATCTCTGCACCTAAGCCGAATTCAAAGCCGTCGGTGAAGCGGGTCGAAGCATTGTGGTAGACACAAGCACTGTCACAGCCATCCATAAAGGCCTGTACATGTTCGAGATTCTCCGTGACGATACATTCGCTGTGATGGGTGCCATAGGTCTCAATATGATCAATGGCTTCCGACAGAGAATGTACAATCTTGAGATTCATCTCTAAATCATTATATTCCGTTGACCACGATGTTTCATCTGCCGGCAGAAGATTGGCAGAAATTTTCCGTGCTTCTTCATCGGCGTGGATGATGACATTGTGTTCTTTCAGTGCCTGGACCATAGACGGCAGGAACGATGGAGCCACCGTATCTTTGACTAGTAATGTTTCCATGGCATTGCATACGGAAGGGCGGGAGCATTTCGCATTGATGACAATCTCCTGCGCCATTTTCAAGTCAGCGGAATCATCCACATAGACGTGGCATACACCGGCACCGGTTTCAATGACCGGAACTTTGGCGTGGTCAACAACTGTACGGATCAGATTCTTGCCACCGCGTGGGATCAAGAGATCCACATTGGCACGGTCTTCCATAAAGGCCTGTGTCTCTTCGTGGCTTGGCTTTTCGGCTAGTTCCACGACATGTTCATCCATGCCGGCATCCTGTAATGCATGTTTCATCGCATCGACAATTGCTTTGCAGGAGCGATAGGATTCTTTGCCGCCTTTGAGAATGCAGGCACTGCCTGCTTTAAAACAGAGGGCAGTACAGTCAGCCGCAACATTCGGCCGAGATTCAAAGATGACCCCGATGACACCCATCGGCACGGTGATCTTTTTTAAATGGATTCCGGAAGATAAGATACGGTCTTCCAATAAAATATGCAGCGGATCATCTAAAGATGCGACTTGCCGGATGCCGCCGGCGATTGCCTGGATCCGTTCTTCATTCAGCCGCAGACGGTCTTGAAAAGCATCGCTGAGCTGTGTCGCTTCCGCAAGGTCTTTGGCATTTTCACGTAAGATGATTGTGGTGTCTTTAAGAAGATTGTCCGCAAAGGTGTTCAAAACTGCATTGCGCTGTTCTAAAGAGATGGTGCGCAGATGACGGGATGCTTTTTTTGCGGCAAGCGATTGTTCAAGCAGAGTGCTCATTGTTTGTCACTGGAAAAAAGAGTTCCTGCTTCTTTACCGTTCAAAATATCGTAAAGGATCATTGGATCATCCCCATTGGCAATGACCATATCAATATGATCTTTCAAGCAGATTTCTGCTGCGTTGATCTTGGTTGCCATGCCGCCGGTACCTTGATCGGATCCGGCACCGCCCGCAAGCTCTTTGATCTGCTTGTTGATGGTGGAAACATGATGAATGATCGTAGCGTTTTTATCTTTCTTTGGATCAGCGGTATATAAACCATCAATATCCGACAATAAGATCAATAGATCTGCATCGGCAGTTTCACTGACAAGCGCAGCTAAAGTATCGTTATCACCAATGGAAGTGATTTCGGTCGTAGATACCGTATCGTTTTCGTTCAAGACCGGAATGGTCCCAAGCTTCAGCAGCTTGGCAATGGTATTCTTAAAGTTCTCGCGGCGGTCTTTGATCTTCAGATCATCCCCAGTCAGCAGGACCTGGGCGACCGTGTGATTGTATTCACTGAACAGTTTGTCATAACGGTACATCAATTCACACTGGCCAATGGCAGCACATGCCTGTTTGCCTGCTAAGTCTGCGGGGCGCTTTGTGAGACCAAGTTTGCCAATGCCCATCGCAATGGCACCGGAAGAGACTAAAAGGACTTCTGTCCCGGAATTGCGGATATCACTGAGAACGCGGACGAGTTTCTCGACGCGGCGGATATTCATGCGGTATCCTGGATACGCTAATGTACTTGTGCCTACTTTAACTACGACTCTTTTCCATTCTTTCATGAAAGTTTCCTCTTTGATTTTCATATTATGACACATTTTTCAACCCTATAAAAGTAATGATTCTTAGCATATAATGGTAGGCAGGTAAAAAATGAAGCTTATACAATGCTGGATTGAACATCCTGTGAGAAAATTGGACCAGACATTTACATATATCAGTGACCGAGCAATTGAACAGGGCGCAAGAATCGAAGTTCCCTTCGGCTCCCGTACGGTCATTGGTTTTGTCGAGGACTGTCAGGACACGGATGAATCCGTCGAAGAGATCAATGCCCGCCTTGGCTTCCAGGTAAAAAAGGTCAAAAATGTCCTGGATGAATCTTCTTTGATTACACCGGAGCTCCATGATCTGGCGTTATGGATGAAGGAACAGACATTATCCACGACAATCAGCTGCTTCCAGGCAATGCTGCCAGGCAGGGTGAAGCCTGCTTCCGGCGGGGAGAAAAAGATCCAAGTAGAAAAGTATGTCAAACTGAGTGAGGAAGAAGTTGACCTCACACCAAAACAGCTGGAAGCGTATCTATATGTCAAACAGCAGGAAGAACTGCTGTATCGTGATCTGCGTGCAATGTATCCAAATCAGGCGCGTCAGCTGGTGGAAAAGAATGCGGTCATTCTCTATGAAAAAGAAAAGACAGCCAAAGCGATTGCTGTTGAAGAGCGCACGGCTCCTTTTGTGCTGTCCCAGCAGCAGGCGAAGGCAATGGAAGAGATTACTTCCAGTAAGGATGCCGTCTATCTGATCCATGGCATGACAGGTTCTGGTAAAACAGAGATTTATCTTCAGCTGGCAGCGAAAGCACTGCAGCAGGGCAAGCAGGTCTTGATCCTGGTGCCGGAAATTTCTTTGACGCCGCAGATGATTGAACGCGTCGCAGCGAGATTTGGTTCGGACCTTGCGATTTATCACAGCGGCTTAAATGATCAGCAGAAATATGAACAGTACCGTAAAGTCATGACAGGGAAAGCAGAAGTTGTTGTCGGCACGCGCAGTGCCGTATTTCTGCCGTTCCATAATCTCGGCTTGATTGTCATGGATGAAGAACAGGATACGTCATATAAACAGGAGAATCAGCCGGCGTATCACTGCCGGGATGTGGCCATCTGGCGGGGACGCTATCATCACTGCAAAGTCTTGCTGGGCAGTGCAACCCCATCCTTGGATACATATGCGAGAGCTCTTAAGAACGTCTATCATTTGATTTCTATGCCGGAGCGTATCAATCAATCCTTGCCAAAGGTGACGATTGTATCGATGAAGGACAGTATCCGCAATGGCGAATCCTTTATCCTGTCGGAAGAATTAAAGCATAAGATCCAGGAACGGATTCTAAAAAAAGAACAAGTCATTCTGCTTCTGAACCGCCGTGGATACAATACGCAGCTGCGCTGTCGGAAGTGCGGGGAGATCATCACCTGCCCGCATTGTGACCTTGCGATGAGCTGGCATCGGGATGTTGGTAAACTGAAGTGTCATACCTGCGGTACGGAAATGTATCGTCCGCATGCATGTCCAAAGTGCGGCAGTACCGATGGCTTCATTACTCTTGGATATGGAACAGAACGTTTAGAACAGGAAGTACAGGAATGCTTTGAAGGCGCAAAGATCCTGCGGATGGATGCGGATACGACATCCCGCAAGGACAGTCATGAAAAGATCTTAGCGGCCTTTGGCAGACACGAAGCAGATATTCTGTTAGGAACACAGATGATTGCGAAGGGACTCGACTATCCAAATGTGACGCTTGTCGGGGTCATCAATGGGGATGAAGGATTGAAGCGTACGGATTTCCGGAGCTGTGAAACGACTTTTGATCTATTGATGCAGGCAGGCGGCAGAAGCGGCCGTGGCAATGCGGATGGTGAAGTGGTATATCAGGTTTTTGACCCGGATCACTATGCGGTACAATGTGCAGCCAAACAAGACTATGAGCATTTCTTCCAATACGAAATGCAGTTCCGCAAAGCTGGACAGTATCCGCCATATACATATCTGATTGCTTTGACCGTTAGTGGAACCGACCCACGAAGTGTGGACCATCTTGCGATGGAGCTGAAGAATCAGCTGCAGGGAAACTTTAAAGTGATTGGCATTGTAAGTTTATTAAAGATCAAGGACCGGGTGCGTAACCGAATTATCCTCAAGGGAAAGAACCTTGATGAGATGCGGCAGGCAGTACAGTATTTTATTGATCATGCAGATACAGATCTAAAGAATCTGCGCATCGATGTGAATCCGATGGTGCTGGATTAGGAGAAAGATGAAACCAAGACAGTATATACTAGATGTTTTATTAAGAGTTTTTCAGGAGCATGGCTATGCTTCTTTGATCATGCGTGACAACAATATGTCACGTGAGGATATGCCTTTTATCAGTGAGGTCGTCTACGGTACAATCCGCAACTATGACATGCTTGAATATCAATGGCGTTCGTATTCCAGCGGACATGTAAAGAAAAAGATTGCCTTGTTGCTGGATATGAGCATTTATCAGCTGCAGTACCTGGATGGCGTGCCGGAATATGCGGTCATCTCAGAAGCAGTTGAAATGACAGGGACATACGAAAAGACCTTCGTTAATGCGGTGCTGCGCAATGTGGCAAAACGCGGTCAGATCTTTCCACATGACAAGACTTTGGAAAGCCTTGCGATAGAGACCAGTCATCCAGTATGGCTGCTGCAGATGTGGAAGGCGCACTATGGGGAAGAAGTCACCCGCAAGCTTTGTGCGGAGGACCAAGAACGTCCATATGTCTTCGGCCGCATCAATACGTTGAAGATGAAGAAAGAGGAATTGGATAAGGGAGACCGAGTCCGTTTCCTGAATGATATCAGTTTTACATATCATGGCATCTTGAGCCGTACCAGCATGTTTGAAGAAGGCAAAGTTGTGATCCAGGATGTCAACAGTGCTCAGACAGTGACTTATTTAGATGTCCATCCCGGTATGGAAGTGCTGGATCTCTGTGCCGCTCCTGGCACCAAGAGCCAGGAGATTGCCATGTTCATGAAGAACCAGGGGAAGATCATTGCCTGTGATCTTTATGAAAAGAGAACCCATCTTATCCAAGATTTAATGACAAAGACCGGAGTGACAATCTGTGAGACGATGGTCAATGATGCAACGATTGATCAGCCAAAGTGGCATGACCAATTTGACCGTATCTTGATTGATGCCCCATGTTCCGGTCTTGGGGACCTAAGACATAAACCAGAGATCCGTCTGCACTTAAAGCCGGAAGATCTGGATGAGATCACAAAAGTACAGAAGAATATTTTAACGGCGGCAGCACCTTATCTGAAGCAGGATGGCATCTTAGTGTACAGTACCTGCACTTTGAATAAAAAAGAAAATGAGAACCAGGTAAAGACCTTCCTGCAGGCACATTCTGATTATGCACTGCTGGAAGAAAAGACGATTTTCCCGTACGAAAATGGGGGAGATGGTTTCTTTATGGCAAAACTCCAAAGAAAGACGGTACTCTGAACATAAAAAGACAGTTTTATGGTAAAATAGGCGCATATGCAGACAATCTATGATTTAAATTTAAAGATGCTGGAAGATGTTCTGGCAAACTATGGACAAAAACCGTATCGGGCAAAGCAAATCTTTACATGGCTCTATAAGAAACGCTGCGCAAGCTTTGATGAGATGACGGATCTGCCGGCTTCCTTGATTGAGAAGTTCAAGGCAGAATATTGTATCAATCCGTTAAAGGAACTGACCCGTCAGGTCGCAAAAGACGGCACAACAAAATACTTATTTGAAATGCAGGATGGTTCTTCCGTTGAAGCAGTTCTGATGCATTTCCATTTTGGCGACAGCTTATGTGTATCTTCACAGATTGGCTGTAATATGGGATGTTCCTTCTGTGCCAGTGGTCTTTTAAAGAAACAGCGGGATTTAACGGCGGGGGAAATGACCGCAGAAGTCATGTATGTTCAGAAAGAACTGGATAAGATTGAAGGAAGAGTCGACAATATTGTCATCATGGGAACGGGCGAACCGTTTGATAATTATGACAATGTGATGCGCTTCTGTGAAATTGTAAACAGTGATCATGGTCTGGCCATTGGGGCGAGACATTTGACGATATCGACTTGTGGGGTTGTTCCGCGCATCAAGGATTTTGCGGCAGGACATTATCAGTACAACTTAGCAATTTCCCTGCATGCACCGAATGATGCACTGCGGGCAAAACTGATGCCGATTGATCAGGCGTATCCGCTGGATGTACTGATGAAGACATTGCGTGAGTACAGTGAAGACAATCACCGCCGTCTCACATTTGAATATATTCTTTTACATGATGTCAATGATACCGATGAACATGCAGTCCAGCTGGCAGATTTGATCCGCGGCATGAATGCATATGTAAATCTCATTCCTTACAATGAAGTGGATGAGAATGGGTATCAGACGACGAATGAAAAGAAAGCACTGCATTTCTATGACGTATTAATGAAACATGGTGTAAAGGCAACCCTGCGTTCTAAACATGGGGAAGATATTGATGCGGCGTGCGGGCAGCTCCGGGCGAAGCATGAAATGGGCAAGACATCAGAATGAAATATTACGGGATAACAGACAGAGGACTTCATCGGAAGTCCAATCAGGACAGTTATGTCATCGCTACGAATGTGAACGGTGACATTTTTGCGATTGTTGCGGATGGCATCGGCGGCAACCGCGGCGGCGATATTGCTTCACGCATGGCAGTCGCACATTTTTCGAAAGAATTCTCGGAGACCAAAGGCTTCAAAGATCTGCGGGAAGCGAAGCAATGGATCCAAGTCAATATCACTATCGTCAACAGTACGATCTTTAACTATGGTGTGGAACATCCGGAACTGAAGGGCATGGGCACAACATTCTGTGCTGTCATGATCACATCGGTCGGACGCTTGGTTGTGAACATCGGCGACAGCCGCACGTATGCATGGACTGCCGATCATCGTTTCCTGCAGCTGACCAGAGATCATTCGTTGGTGAATGATATGCTGATGCATGGTGAGATCACCAAGGAAGAAGCGGTCAATTTTCCAAAGAAGAACGTATTGACCAATGCCTTAGGCGTCTGGGAGACCGTGCGTCCTGATATTGATGAACATAACGAAGACTTGAATGGCTTTATGATCTGTTCGGATGGCCTGCATGGCTATGTTCCGGAAGAACTGGTAAAGAATATTATTCTGCATCCGCAGATGGATCCTGCATTAAAGGCAAGACGCCTTTTGAAGTCGGCTCTGGATGCAGGGGGATACGATAATGTAACAGTTGTATTGATTGACCTCGGGGGTGATCAAGCATGACAACGAAGAAGAATATGATTGGCAACCGGTATGAAGTTGTCTCCCATCTTGGCAAAGGCGGCATGGCCGATGTCTTCCTTGGCATCGATACCATCCTGAACCGTCAAGTGGCAATCAAAGTATTACGCTCGGATATGAGCACAGATGCGGTATCCATTCTGCGTTTTGAAAGAGAAGCACAGGCTGCCGCTGCATTAGCTCATCCAAATATTGTTGAGATCTATGATGTCGGAGATTATAAAGGACATCATTACATTGTGATGGAATATATTACGGGACAGACCTTAAAGCAGGTCATTCATGCCCGTGGACCGTTATTGAATGAAGAAGCAGTCGATATTATGAAGCAGATGTGTTCGGCCATTGCGGAAGCGCACAGCCGCGGCATCATTCATCGTGATATCAAACCGCAGAATGTCATCGTCAAAGCCGATGGATCAATCAAGATCCTGGATTTTGGTATTGCAACGGCAAAGGGTGCGATGCAGCTGACCCAGGCAAACAACGTCATGGGTTCCGTGCATTATCTTGCCCCAGAATTAGCCAAAGGAGATCCATCTTCCCCGCAGTCAGATATTTATGCTTTAGGCATCTGTTTCTATGAGATGCTGGCGGGCGATGTACCATTCAAAGCAGAACAGGCAGTACAAGTTGCCTTAAAGCATATGCGGGATCCAATGCCGGATATCCGCAGTGTCAACCGCAATGTACCGCAGTCGATTGAAAATATCATTACCAAGGCAACGGCAAAACTGCCAAGCCAGCGGTATCGCAGCTGTGATGAAATGCTGCGGGATATCAGTACCTGTCTGCGTCCGGAAAGAGCCAATGAAAAGAAACTGGTCCTTAAGATGCCGGAGCCTGCCAAGAAGCAGGAACTTGCATCAATGGAGCCGATGAAGGCAACTCCATATCAAGAAGATACAGGTGATCAAACAGATACGACAGAAACAAAAAACAAAAAGAAAAAGATGACAGTGATGCTGACATCGATTCTGTGTGTTGTTGCAGCGGTTGCCGTATTCTTTGCCTTAGTTGTTGCTGGTGTCATTGGACCGCGTACCGTCAAGGTACCGGATGTAACTGGCATGACAATTGCCGATGCACAGACTGCTTTGACCAATACCCATCTGGTATTGGATACGGAAAATATTACATATACATTGACAAAGGATACCGCAAAGGGACAGATCATTTCTTCTGATCCTGAGACTGGTACAGAAGTCAAGAAAGATTCTACCGTTACCATCAGTGTTTCTTCTGGTATTGGTGTTGAAGTCGAAGACTATACCGGAAAGAATATCAATACCGTAGAAGATGAACTGTCGAAATACACCTATCTGAAGGTGACGGCAACGGAAGAGAAGAGCAGCAAGACGCCAGGAACAATCCTGCGGCAGGAGCAGCTGACAGCGGGACAGTTATTTGATCCAGATATGGCAGCTTCCATTACGCTGGTCTACAGTGCTTATCCAACCGTGACTATTCCGGAAGATATTATGGGCAAGTCCATTTCCGAAGCAACTTCGGAATTGGAAGCATTAGGTATTGTGGTCCGTACTTCCAACCGTGATACAACGAAGATGACCCAGGCACAATTAGATGCCATCAAAGGCAAGTTTGGTCAGGTCATTGAATGCAGCCCAGCTGCCGGCACTTCCTACACACAAAAGGAAAATAACTTTGTAACATTGTATTTCTATTGATGGAGAAAAAATGATTGCAAGAATAATCCGTATTGTTTCAAAAGAATACACATTGCTGGATGAAAAGGGAAACCGCTATGATGCCATCCTGACAGGCAAGATCCGTATGCAGATGAAGCCGGTTGCAGGAGATATGGTAGAAGCGGTGCACAGTGACAATCGCTGGATCATTGAAAGCATCCTGCCGCGGCGGAACAAACTGATCCGTCCGGCGGTTGCTAATATTGATCAGGCATTGATTGTCATGAGCGTGAAGTCTCCGGACTTTTCACCTGCACTGATTGACCGTTTAAGCGTGCTGATCATGTCTTCCGGCATTCAGCCATTGTTAGTGGTCACTAAATGTGATCTTGGCATCAGTGAAGATTTTGAAGAACGGATTGAAGAATATGAAAGAGGACCGATGCAGGTCATTCGTACGGCAAAAGGTTCCCTGGATCCTTCCTTAGCAGGAATTTTGGAAGGAAAGATCTCTGTCCTGACAGGTCAGACCGGTGCTGGTAAGAGCACGTTATTGAATGAACTGGATCCAAGCTTCCATTTAGCGACTCAGGAAACATCAAAAGCATTAGGCAGAGGCAAACATACCACCCGGCATAATGAACTGCATCCGGTGGCGGGCGGTCTGGTGGCAGATACTCCAGGATTCTCTTCCTTGGATTTCTCACATATCCAGGCACATGAACTGGCATCGTATATGCTGGATTTCCAGCCATATCTTGGTGAATGCCGCTTCAATGACTGCATTCATCAGAATGAACCGGGATGTGCAGTCAAGAATGCTGTTGAAAAAGGGGAGATTCCCCGCGTCCGGTATGAGAACTATTTACAGATTATGGCAATGATCCAGGAAAGAAAGGAGCGTTATTTATGATCGTAGCACCATCGGTACTTTCATTGAATTACGCAGATACCAAAGAACAGATTCAGACCTTAAATACATCCGGTGCAGAATGGATGCACTTTGATGTGATGGACGGACACTTTGTCCCAAATCTAACGTTTGGTCCGGATATCTTGAAAGCCTTCAGCAAGATTTCACCGTTAGTCAAAGATGTTCATATTATGGTCGATGATCCTGATTTTATTGCGGATATCTTTTTACAGGCTGGCGCAGATATCATTACGTTCCATGAAGAAGCGGTCAAAGATGAAACAAAGATCAAAGCGATTGCTTCCAAGATCCATCAGCAGGGAAAAAAAGCAGGTCTGTCCATTAAGCCAGGCACACCATTAGAGAACTTGAGACCATACTTGAATGATTTTGATCTGTTTCTGATCATGAGTGTGGAACCAGGCTTCGGCGGTCAGAAGTTCATGCCAGAAGCAGCCGAACGGATTCGTACTTTAAAAACATGGCTGCATGGGTGCGGCAGCAATGCATTGATTGAAGTAGACGGCGGCATCAATGGGGAAACTGGAAAGATCTGTGCGGAAGCTGGTGCCGATGTTCTGGTGGCCGGTTCCTATGTCTTTAAAAACGATATCAAGGGAGCAGTGCAGTCATTATGTCAGCTGTAATTGTTGCCTTAAAATTAGCAAAGCAGATGCCAAAGATCAAAGCAGATTATATTGGCGTTGATAAAGGAACGCTTGCGCTATTGCAGCAGCATCTTCCTGTTACGCTTGCGATTGGTGACTTTGACTCCGTCAACGAGGAAGAGATGCAGCAGATCGAGACATCTGTGACTGAAGTAATTCATCTGCCATGTGTAAAAGATGATACAGACAGTGAAGCAGCCATTCAGGAAGCACTTCGCCGCGGTTATGATGAAATCTATCTTGTCGGCGCATTGGGCGGACGAGCAGATCATGCGTATGTAAATCTGCGCTTAGCTTATCAGCATCCGCAGAAGATCATCCTATGGGATGAACAGAATCGTATGGAAGCATTTACCGAAGGTACCTATCAAATAAAAAAAGAGAACTATACTTACATCGGTTTCTTTACCGAAGAAGAAGCAGAGATCTCTTTAGAAAATTTGAAATATGATCTGACACACCGTAGATTAACGAAGCAGGATCTGTATACTGTTTCCAATGAAGTGAATGGAGAAGAGGGTACTTTGACTGTTCATCATGGAACCGTACTTGTCATTCAATCCAAAGATGAGGCATAAAAAAAGATTTCCGTAATTGGAAATCATTTTTTATGCATTAACTGCCTTGGCGTTCTTAGACTTCAATGTCTTTAATGCGCGAGCTGAGACTTTAACTGTCTGTGGCTTGCCATCAATGACCATATGAACTTTCTGCAGGTTGACTCCCCATGTACGACGTGTAGCACGTAATGAATGGGAACGTCTGTTTCCTGATAACGCCTTCTTACCGGATACGGCACAGACTCTTGACATACCATAACCTCCTTCACTCAAATAAGCTTTCATAAGATAACATACATAGAAACGAATTGCAAGATTTTTGTGATAGTTCGCCATTTTTTATATTCGCGAAGAAAATCACAAATTATGAAAGATTATCGCGAAACCATGTTTTTTTCACAATGTAAATGTTGTATAATATCTAATATATTTATTGATGAAAGGAGACTTCACGGTGAGCAATAAACAGATATTCGCTGCATTAGAAGTGGCAGACCATGAGGTTCGTCTAGTAGTGGGAGAATTCTTCAATACTAGATTTAATATTATTAAAGTAGAAAGAGTTCCATGTTTCGGCTTATCCTTCAATGCCGTGACCAATCCAACCGAAGTAACGCAGGCGATTCGTACGGCTGCCGATAACGCCAGAAAGATGATTGGCGCAGATATTCAGAAGGTCATTGTATCCATGCCTTCGTATCGTTTCAAAAAGTTTACAGTCAAGAGTACGGTCGATGTCAAAGGCATTGATCAGAATGTAACCATTCAGGATGTGCGTGAAGCAATCCGCAAAGCAGAGAATGCAAGACTGGATAAATCCTATGCATTGATCCAGGCACATGCATTACGGTATACCGTCAACGGTGTATCAACGAAACGGATCCCGCTTGGCGAACATTGTGCACAGATGTCTGTCGATATTGATCTGCTCTGTGCAGATCGTCGGCTGTCCTTTGATTTAATTACCTGTGTAGAAAATGCCGGACTGAGTGTCCTTGATATTTTCCCAGATGTATATGCGGTCGGAAAAGAAGCAGCGCTGTTTGAACAGAACGCAAATCAGCAGGTGATCATCCTGAAGATGGAACGGGAAGTAACGACTTTGGCATTATCTAAGAACGGAAGAATCTCTACCGCTGCGGTGATGCCGGCTGGTACAGGTGCCATTGCCTCGGCAGTGTGTGATCAGTACGGTCTGAATACAGAGACCGCCGTGGAGCTGATGAAGTACAGTGCACGCTTAGATCAAGAAGTATGCTCGAGCAACCCAGTTTATATTTGGGCAGAAGGAAAAGAATCCAGGACCATCAGTGAGCAGCAGCTCGTTGATTGTCTCAGACCAAACGTAAATCTATGGTTGGATTCCATCGAGAAAACATGTGTTCCAATCTTGCAAGCGGGCGCAACAACTGTTATGATTACAGGCGAGGGTGGTGAAACTCAAGGTCTCAGTGAACTTGTTCAAAAGAGACTTGGAGTGGAAACAACATGCTATATTCCAGAGACTCTCGGAGGTAGAAACGCAGGCTTAACTGCTTGCCTTGGTTTGTTCTATGCATATCAGGATAAACTTCCGATTACAGGTTCGATTGAAGATAGTTTAGATATGGATGCGTTTGCGAAAGCAGTTGCATTTAGAGAAAAGCCATCAAAGAGACAAGAAAATAAAGAAGATACTTTGACTAATAAACTAAAGGGTTTATTCCTTGAAGGGAAAAAGTAATTGAGAGGGTAAGAAAATGGCAGACTTAGAGTACAACCAGATTGCGAAAATTAAAGTATTTGGCATCGGCGGCGCCGGCAGCAATGCAGTAAACCGCATGGTACAGGAAGGTGTACAGGGCGTTGAGTTCTATGTGGCAAACACAGACTTACAGGCTCTGGATGTATCTCCAGTAGCAAATAAGATCCAGTTAGGAAAAGAAGGTTTAGGTGCAGGCGGAAATCCAGACAATGGACGCAAAGCTGCAGTTGAATCCGAAGATTCCATCCGCAAGGCAATTGAAGGAGCTGACATGGTCTTCCTGACAGCTGGTCTCGGCGGTGGAACAGGAACAGGTGCTTCCCCATTATTTGCAAAGATTGCAAAGGAACTGGGATGCCTGACTGTAGGTATCGTTACACAGCCTTTCTCCTTTGAAGGTAAGAAGAGAATGGTCCAGTCCGAACAGGGCTTGGAGCAATTGAAGGAATATGTAGATTCCCTGATCATTATTTCGAACAATAAGGTTCTGGAAGTCATCGGACACATTCCATTCGAAGATGCATTTAAAGAAGCAGACAACATTCTGCGTCAGGGCGTACAGACAATCACAGATCTGATTGCCGTACCTGCAATGATCAACCTTGACTTCGCTGATATTAAGTCCGTTATGGAAGGCCAGGGTTCCGCATTATTCGGAATCGGTATGGCTGACGGCGAAGATAAGGCAAAGGAAGCTGCAAACAGAGCTATCCAGTGCCCGTTACTGGAAGCATCCATCTCCGGCGCGAAGAGTGCAATCATCAACGTTACTGGTGGTGCATCTATGAGTGCATATGATGCAAGCGAAGCTGTTGACTTCATCCGTGAAGCAGCAGGCAATGATATCGATATCATCTTCGGTGTTGCCATAAATGATAAGATCGGTGATTCGATTATCGTATCTGTCATCGCTACCGGCTTCGATCTGCCAAAGACAGAAGCTGCGAAGGAAGCAGAGAAGGTAGAAGAAGTAAAGCCAGTTGTAGAAACTGCTGCTGGTGTTGTTGCTGAAAACGATGAAGAAGTTGCTTTCGGTGCTGAAGAAGAGGAAACAAATGTTATCCCTGGCTTCTTCAGAAAGAACTAATTATATATAATCAGGTCATCGCAGGATGACCTTTTTATTGCAAAGGAAGAATATGAAGAACGAAGAGATTGCCGTTGCAAAACGTAACAAAGGATATAACTGTGCACAGGCTGTTGTCTGCACATATTGTGAGGAATTCGGCCTGGACGAAAAGACAGCCTTCCAATTATCAGAAGGATTGGGATCGGGACTGGGCTGTACCCTTGGGACATGCGGGGCATTGAATGCGGCATGCATGTTAGCCGGCATGGCAACCAGTACCGGCAACTTAGAGACACCGAACTCCAAAGGAAAAACGTATCCGGTCACCATGGCAATGACGAAACGTTTTGTCGAAGAAGCAGGAGCTGCGCGATGCCGGGACTTGAAGGGCATTGATACGGGAGTTGTCCTGTGTCCTTGCGAAGAGTGTGTTCGGATTGCCTGCAGACTTGTGGATGAATATGTCAGGAAAGACCACGAATAGTGGTCTTTTGCTTTATTTGCATGAAGAAATAAAACAATGATATAATATTCTCCATCAGAAAGGATGTGTTTGTAAATTGGAGGATACATCAATACCGCGAAGTAGAAAGCCATATCCATTGGTTGTGTTCCAAAGAAATGGAAGAAGGTACAATCGATGAGCCAGGCAGGAAAATATATACTGACAATTATTATCTTAGTGTTCTTCTCCGCATTGTTCTCTGCTGTTGAAACTGCATACAGTTCCGCATCAAAGATCCGGTTAAGAAATATGGAAAACGACGGCAATATGAATGCTGGCGCTGTTTTAAGAATACTTGATGACTTTGATCGTTTCTTAACGACGGTCTTAATTGGAAATAATATTGTGAATATTGCAGGAGCAACGGTAGGAACCTTGCTGTTCACGCTGTACTTTGCCGGCAATGGGCCGACTATTTCAACGATTGTCATTACCATTGTGACAATCATGTTTGGCGAGACGGCACCAAAGTCCCTGGCTAAACAGATGCCAGAGCGCTTTGCCTGTGCATCGGTCGGCTTTGTGCGTTTCTTTGAAGTTATCTTGAGTCCTTTGAGCGTCATGATGAAGGGCTGGACATGGCTGGTATCCAAGATTGCAGATATCAAAGAAGATGATTCTGATATCTCTGATGAATTAACGACCATGGTCGAGGAAGCAGAACGTGAGGGAGATCTTGAGGAACATGAATCTGATCTGATCTCAAATGCTATTGGCTTTAATGAACTGGATGTTAAAGATGTTCTGTCGCCGCGTGTTGATATCGTTGCGGTCGATATTGCGGAATCCGTTGATAAGATTGAAGAAGCATTCCGGACGAACGGCTTCAGCCGTCTGCCGGTATATGAGAACAGTATTGATAATATTGTCGGCGTCATTCATGAAAAAGACTTTTATGAATTGATGTATCACAATAAAGGACCAATCCGTAAGATCATCAAGCCGGTGATCTATACATCCCCGAATACAAGGATCAGTACCTTATTAAAACAGTTGCAGGGCGCGAAGCTGCATTTGGCAGTTGTATTGGATGAATACGGCGGTACCGAAGGCATCATCACTCTAGAAGACATTATTGAAGAGCTGGTCGGTGAGATCTGGGATGAACACGATACGGTCGAGGAATTCTATACCAAAGTGAACGATACGACTTGGATGGTCAAAGGCGATGCTGAAATCGATGATCTGATTGACCGCTTTGATGTGGATGAAGAAGACGAGGAGTTTGACTTCATTACCGTATCCGGCTGGGCAATCCATGAACTTGGCCATATTCCGCATGTCGGCGAGGAGTTCGACTATAAGAACCTGCATGTATCGATTGCAAAGGCCGATCAAAGGAAAGTCCTGGAAGTCAAAGTGGAGATTCACGCGAAAAAGGAGGAAGAGGAAGACGAGTAATCGTTTTCCTTTCATTTGTATGCAGCAGTATTTCTGTGATGCGCCGGTCAAAGTCGGCGAAGACTACATCTTAAATCCACAGCATGCCCATCATGCCGATGTGGTTCGGCTGGATCATGAAACGGTCCGGCTGGTCTACAACGGAGAAGGTTTTTTTGGCGAATGCGTGAAAGAAAATGGAGCTTATCTAGTCCATGTGTTGGAGAAAGATCCACGCATGAATGAACCTGGCATTGAGATTACTTTAGCACCTGCTTTGATCCGCCGGGAGAAGTTCGAACTTGTCCTGCAGAAAGCGGCAGAACTTGGTGTACATCGGATTGTCCCGTTTGAGTCTTCCCGCTGCGTCGTACGGGCGAAGAAAGAAAAGGGAGACAAACAGATTCTGCGGTGGAAAGATATTGTGAAAGAAGCCGCAGAACAATGCAAACGTAATGAGATTCCGGAAGTGGAAGAGATCTGTTCGTTTCGTGATCTGCAGAACTACCGCAGTGAAGTCAATGTGGCACCGTATGAAAATGCATACGGGGATTCCCGTTTTTTAAGTGAGGCCTGTGACGGCACAAAATCCATAACGATCGTGATTGGACCGGAAGGCGGTTTCAGTGAAGAAGAGATGGTACAGTTCAAAGACATGGGCTTTGAAGCAGTGACATTAGGTTCTCGGATTCTGCGGGCGGAAACTGCATCAATGTATGCTGTTGCGATATGCAGCGAACAGGCAGAGAGGCAGAAGAAATGAAATTTACAGTCGTAAATCTTGGCTGTAAGGTCAATGCCTACGAAGCAGAAAGTATTTCCGAAGCACTCTTAGAACGCGGCTGGGAGCGTTGTGAAGAAGAGGATACTTGTGATGCCGTACTGATCTTTACTTGTGCGGTCACGAATACTGCAGCTGCCAAGAGCCGCAAACAGCTCCATCAGGCAATGCGGCATTCGCCACACGCCGTGAAGGTGGCAGCTGGCTGCTATGCACAGCTGAATGACGGTCTGTTAAAGGAAGCTGATATCCTTGTCGGCAGTTCGCATAAACATGAGATTCCTGACTATATCGAACAATTCCAGAAAGATCAGAAGAAGATTGTCATGCTGGATGATCTCGGTGATATGAAGTTTGAGTCGCTGCCTGTGAATCATTTTGAAAATCACAGCCGCGGCGTTCTAAAGATCCAGGATGGCTGTAATCAATTCTGCAGTTACTGTGTCATTCCCTATGTGCGCGGCAGAGAACGTTCGCTGGGTGTAGATGAAGTGATCCAGGAAGCGAAGAAGATTGCCCAGATTCATTCTGAAATTGTCTTGACGGGCATTCATACGGGCCGCTATGGACGCGAATTCGGTGTTTCGTTAGCACAGCTCATGAAACAGATTCTGCGGGAAGTACCAGCATTAAAACGCTTACGAGTATCTTCCATCGAGATGACGGAGCTCAGTGATGAATTTTTAAATCTGATGAAAAACGAACCGCGGATTGCCCGGCATCTGCATATTCCGCTGCAGTCGGGATGCGATGAAATCTTGAAACGGATGAACCGTCCATACGATACTGCTGCATATTATGCTAAAATAGAACAGATCCACAAAGAGATGCCGGAAGTGGCAGTCTCCTGTGATGTGATTGTTGGTTTTCCGGGAGAAACGGATGCGATGTTTGAAACGACCTATGCCTTCTTAAAGAAGTGCAGATTCTCGTTCCTGCATGTGTTCCCATATTCGCTGCGGGAAGGCACGAAGGCGGCACAGATGCCATGTCAGATTGACCCACGCATCAAGAAAGAACGTGTCGAGCGCTGTATGGCGTTATCCAAAGAGCTGAGCGAAGCCTATCAGAAGAGCAAAATCGGCACCCTGGCAGAAGTGATTACAGAACTGCCGCAGGGAGACGATACGCCTGGACATACATCGGATTATATTCCGGTGAAGATTGTCCATAAAAAATACCCAAGAGGCACCTTGGTCAAGGTGCGCCTGAAAGAATACGTCCATGAACAGATGTATGGGGAAGCAGAAAGTGTAAGTCCAAATGAAATTATCGGAACTATTTGAAAATGTACCGGATGTAGAAATCAAGAGCTTAATGTCTGACAGCCGTAAGAAGCGGCCGGACAGCATCTTTTTCTGTGTGAAGGGAATGATGTTCGATGGACATAAGTTCATTGAACAGGCCATCAGCAATGGTGCCAAGGTCATCGTACACAGTGAGACCATTGAGAACATGCATCCAGAGATCACCTATATCAAGGTCAAGGATGTCCTGGAAGTCTACAATAAGGTTGCAGATGCGTTCTATGGACATCCAAGCCGGAAACTGCTGATGTTCGGGGTCACGGGAACCAATGGCAAATCTTCGATTGCCTGCATCATTCGTGATGTCATGAATGAGTTCAAGCCAACCGGCTATATTGGAACCATTTCAATCGAATATGGCAGTGTCAAACTGCCGCCGTTACTGACGACACCGGATATTGATGATCTGCATGGCATCCTGAGCGATATGGTCGATGCCGGCATGAAATGCTGTGCCTTGGAGGCTTCCTCCATTGGCATTGAACAGGGCAGAGTCGATGCAATTGATTTCGATGTTGCAATGTTCACCAACCTGACGCATGATCACTTGGATTATCATGGCACGATGAAGAACTATTTTGAAGCCAAGAAGAAGATGTTCGATCAGCTCAAGCCGGAGGCGATTGCCATTACCAATGCGGATGATCCATATGGTCTCAAGATTGTGGAAGACTGCCAGTGTCATGTATTGACCTATGGCATTGACCATGATGCGGACTATCAGGCAACCAACATCCAGTTATTGAAAGACCGGACAAAGTTCAATCTGAAAGTTGCCGGTATGGAATATTTAATTGAAACCAACCTTGTCGCAAGGTTCAATATCTATAACTTGCTGGCTGCGATTGCGGCGATGAACAGTCAAGGCATTGCCATGACACAGATGCTGCCGTATTTGAAGGATATCAAGCAGGTCGAAGGACGCATGCAGCGGATTGATGAAGGTCAGCCGTTCAATGTCGTCGTTGACTTTGCCCATACGCCGGATGGTATTGAGAAAGTATGCAAGTATGCTTCAGAAATCACGCCGAAGGGGAAGCGAATCATTGCAATTACCGGCAGTGCCGGCAAACGGGATACCATCAAGCGTCCGATCTTCGGACAGATCCTAGATAAATATGCAGACATGATCATCCTCACTGAAGATGATCCACGGAATGAGAATCCGAAGGATATTGCGGAAAGCATTGCCTCCGGAATCCAGTCCACCAATTATGTCATTATCATTGACCGCTATGCAGCCATCCGAGAAGCCGTTGAAATGGCAGACCCGAACGATACGATCATTATTCTCGGCAAGGGCGATGAGAAGTTCATCTATCGTGAATTCGGCCGGGAGCCATATGAAGGCGACGATAAGATTGCTGCAGAAGCAATCAAGAAATATTACTTTGGAAAGTAGAGGAAAATTCTATGAAATACAATAAGTACATTGACCACACATTACTACAGCCACAGGCAACAAAAGCAGATGTTCAGAAGATTGTCGATGAAGCAATCGCAAATGACTTTGCGACCGTTATGGTCAATCCATGCTGGATTCCATTTGTCGCACCGCAGCTCAAGGGCACAACCGTTCTTCCTGCCTGCGTCATTGGCTTCCCTTTAGGCGCAAATACAACTGCTGTCAAGGTATTTGAAGTCAAGGATGCCATTGCCAACGGCGCTGAAGAAGTCGATATGGTCATCAACATCGGTGCGTTAAAAGATGGCGATGATGCATTTGTCACTAGTGAGATCAAAGCCCTCAAGGAAGCTGCAGGCAAGCATTGCCTGAAGGTCATCATTGAGACGTGCTTACTGACGGATGAAGAAAAGGTCAGAGCATGCAAGGATGTCGTAGCCGCAGGCGCGGACTTTGTGAAGACTTCCACGGGCTTCTCTACTGCAGGAGCGACACCGAAGGATGTTGCGCTAATGAAGAAGGCTGTTGCAGGATCCAACGTTAAGGTCAAGGCAGCCGGCGGTGTGCGTACACCAGAAGAGCTGAAAGAAATGATTGAAGCGGGCGCAGAACGCATTGGCACAAGCCATGGCGTTGAACTCGTGAAATAATCGCGATTTGCTTGAACTTTTGTTTGCAATTCACAGAATCGTTTGGTATTATAGTAAAGCACTTAAACCAGAAGGGGGGTGTCCCGAATGTCCAGAGTTGTATTAAAGGAAAATGAAAACCTCGATGATGCATTACGTAGATTCAAGCGTCAAGTTTCTCGTAACGGAACCCTCGCTGAAGCTCGTAAGAGAGAGTTCTACGTTAAACCAGGTCTGAAGAGAAAACTGAAGTCTGAAGCTGCTCGTAAGGCTCGCAGAAGAGGAAAGTAAGAAGCGATGATTCGCTTCTTTTTTTATGCGTAAGAATGGTTTAAAATATAGAAAAGAGAGGTGCTGACATTGAGTGAAATGATATCATCGATTCCGTTTGAAAATCTGAGTGAAGATGCAGCGAAGAATCTAGTTGGTCCGGGTGATCGAAATTTAATTGTTCTATCGGAGTGCTTTGGCAAAGAGATCAGTTATCGTAATTTAACTTTCTTTGTGAAAGACTGCAGTGAAGAAGAGAAAGCGGAGATCGAAACGGTATTAAAAGAACTATGCAATATGTCGCAGCAAGGCAAGACGATCAGTGAACAGGATGTTACATATGCCTGTCGTCTGGCGGGCAGAAAAGAAGCACTGGATCTGGAAGAAATTCATAATCATGTCGTCGGCAGAACATTGACTGGAAAAGTCATTGCACCGAAGACAAAAGGACAGTATGAGTTTGTAAAGGCAATGGAATCGAAAGATATTGTCTTTGCGACAGGCCCTGCCGGTACCGGGAAAACATTCTTAGCGGTCATCTTAGCAGTGACTGAATTGAAAAAGGGAGATGTCAAACGGATTGTCTTGACCCGTCCTGCTGTTGAAGCAGGAGAGAATCTAGGCTTTCTGCCAGGTGATTTAAAAGAGAAGGTGGATCCGTATCTGACACCGCTGTATGATGCACTGCATCAGATGCTGGGAGCAGAGACAACTGAGAAGCTGGTCGAACGCGGTACGATTGAGATCGCACCGTTAGCATATATGCGCGGGCGTACCTTGGATGACAGCTTTGTTATCCTGGATGAAGCACAGAATACAACAACAGCACAGATGAAGATGTTCTTAACACGTCTGGGATTCCATTCTAAGATGGTCATTACCGGTGATGTGACGCAGATTGATCTGGTGGGCAAACAGGAGAGCGGCCTGGTACAGGCAGTGCGTATCCTGCAGAACATCAAAGATATCGAAATCAAAGAACTGACCAGTGATGATGTTGTCCGTCATCCATTGGTGCAGAAGATCATTGAACGCTATGAAAGTGTCGGAAAAGGGACACATGAAAAGGAACGCGAATAATCACGTTCCTTTTTGTTTTCGATTAGTGTGTTAATTCGTCTTCGGAAAGATCGTTTGTTGAGTTTGCGGAGATAGCAGAGCGTGCAATGTTGCAGCAGTGATCACCCATACGTTCCAGTGTGCCTAAGATATCGCAGTATACGGAAGCCGCAACAGCGGAAGAACATTCATTATGAGACATTCTCTGGAAGTGGTCTTCACGGAAACGGTACTCATAATCATCCATCTTCTCTTCCAAACGCTTTAATACTTCATTGGTCGCAATGGACTTGGTAACGAAGATCTCAGCACTGAGATCGTACATGTTGATGAACTGTTCATACATCTTGTTGATGTCATGCATGGCAGTTTCTGTAAAGGTTCCATTTTTATCCTGGAATACCATCAGGTAGAACTCGCCAAGATTGATTGCAAGGTCTCCTAAACGTTCCAAGTTCTTACAGGTATCGAGATCCAGACGGACATCCAAGGTATCCTGCTTTGTCATATTCGGACTGACAGAGACTTGAATCAAATAATCTGTGATCTTTTTATCGACATCATTGACCATCGCTTCATTGCGCTTGATCATATCCATTTCTTCTTCACCACCGCGGTTATTTAAGAAATCCTGGGTGGCAAGAACAGCAATCTTGACAACATCGACCATCTTTAAGAGTGCTCCCTGAGCAGCCGTTAAGGCAGCCGAAGGAAGGACATTGGCAACGTTGGCATCCAATTCATCGATATTGACTTCCATGCGTTCTGGTTCTTTGCCCGGAATAACTTTCTGGACAAACTTCACAAAGTATTTCAAGAACGGTAAGACACAGAAGGTTGCAACAACTTTATAGATAATATTTGCAAAGGCAATCTGCATCATTGGGTTGACATTGCCGAACCAGGATTGGATCAGATTGCAGAACGGTCCAAGGATCATCATGAAGATCAGACCGGAGATAATATTGATCGTGGTGTGGAAACATGCCGTACGCTTGCCGGAAGTGGAACCGCCGATGGAAGCTAAGATTCCAGTCATTGTTGTACCGATATCTGCACCGAACATGAATGGAATGGCTGCATTGAAGGTGACGGCACCAGCCTGATACAGATTCTGCATGACACCAATGGTTGCGGCAGAAGACTGTAAGCATGCGGTCAGCAGAACACCGGAACCCATGGACAGCCATGGATTTTCACTCATCTTGACAGCAAATTCGGTGAAGGCAGGCATTTCCTTTAAAGCAGATAATGCAGAGCCCATCGCGGACATGCCATAGAAGATCAGACCGAATCCCATGATGACTTGACCAATGTACTTCTGCTTCTGCTTGGAAGTGAAGCAGATCATCAAGGCACCAAGGAACACGATGTATAATGCATATTTATCAATATGTACAGAAATCAAGAAGGAAGTGATGGTAGTACCAATATTGGCACCCAGAATAATTCCGCATGCCTGTGTCAAGCTCATCAAGCCGGCACGGACAAAGCCGATGGTAATTGCTGCAGTTGCGGAAGAGGACTGCATGATAATGGTCAGGATCACACCAATTAACATTGCAGAGAGGGGATTGGTCGTATAGCGATCAATGTAATCACGGAGCTTATCACCTGCGACTGCTTTCAGTCCGTCTCCCATAAAGGTGATGCCAAACATGAACAGACCAAAGCCGCCCAGGATCATATCCCAGCTGATTGATGACAGTGTCATAGTTCCTCCTTAATATCGATTTTACAAGAACCACATACCATTTTAACAAAGCAAGTGGACAGGCACAACATTTTTTCGGTATGTGGAACATAGGAGAATGGCTTTTTTTGCGCTATAATAAACTACAGGAGAGATTTTCATGGAAATAACATTGATCAATCGCACCAATCAGAATGTAAAAATGTATGCATCTTTCTTTCAGAAGATTGCCGTTTCGGCTGAGAAAACATTGAAACTCAAGAAGAACTATGAGATCAGTGTGACCTTTGTCCGCAGTGCTACCATACATAAGATCAATCGGGAATACCGCGGGATTGACCGCCCAACCGATGTAATCAGCTTTGCGATACGCGATGATCTGGAAGAAGATATTCCGGAAGAAGAATTGGATCTTGGGGATATCTTTATCAATATTGATTATGCAAAGAAACAGGCAAAAGAATATCAGCATTCTTATCAGAGAGAAGTCGGGTTCCTGTTTACGCATGGTCTTCTGCATTGTCTTGGCTATGATCATATGAAGCCGGAAGATGAAAAAGTCATGTTTCCTTTGCAGGATAAGATCTTAGACCCGATCATCAAAAGAAAATGAAAAACAAATTTGTGAATGCAGGAAAGGGAATCCTTTCGGGAATGCATCATAAAAGCATCTTAGTGCAGATGATCTTAGGACTCTGTGCTTTGACTGCCGGGGCATTGCTTCAGTTAACGTATCTAGAGTGGTGCGCGGTCATTATATGCATTGGCTGTGTTATTGCATCGGAGATGCTGAATACGTGTATTGAAAAGATCTGCGATATGTATTCTCTAGAATATCGCCCAGATATCAAGATCATCAAAGATATTGCGGCAGGAGCAGTTCTTGTCACATCTTTGATGTCACTTGTTGTCGCAGTCATTCTATTCGTTCACCATATGTAAGGAGATTATTTATGAACAGAGAAGAGTTAATTGGCGAAGCATTTAAGGCAATCAAGAACAGTTATGCACCATATTCCAAATACCATGTCGGTGCTGCTGTTTTAACGACTGACGGAAAAGTATTCTGGGGTGCCAACATTGAGAATGCATCCTTTGGTGCGACCAACTGTGCAGAGCGCAGTGCTGTTTTTGCGGCCTACAGCAATGGATACAAGAAAGAGACAATCCAGGCATTGGCCATTGTCAGCGATGGTGACAGAGTCTGTGCACCATGCGGTATCTGCCGTCAGGTATTGTCGGAACTCATCCAAGGAGATACACCAATCTACCTTTCCAACGGCAAACAGGAAGTGGATATGTGCATGAACAAACTGCTGCCGATGCAGTTTGGTGTTGAGGATGTGATTCGATGAAAAGTGGATTTGTAGCCTTAGCAGGCAGACCAAATGCCGGGAAGAGCACACTGATCAATACTCTGATTGGTGAGAAGATTGCGATTGTGTCTTCGAAACCACAGACGACCCGCAGTGAGATCCGCGGCATCTACACGGATGAAGACTGTCAGATCATCTTTACGGATACGCCGGGCATCCATAAGCCAAAGCTGCGTTTGGAAACAAGAATGAATAAAGAAGCAGCGGATGTGATGCAGGAAGTGGATCTCATCTATTTAGTCGTGGATGGTTCCAAGAAATACGGCAAAGGGGATGAGATTGTCTTGGAGATGGTGAAGAATACCCATCTGCCGGCATTCTTGATCCTGAACAAAACAGATAAGATGGATCGAAATGAGATCTTGGAAGTCCTGCAGAGCTGGCAGGCAAAGTTTGAATTTGCGGAATACTTTCCAATGAGTGCATTGTTTGGCAAACAGAAAGCCTTTAAAGATCTGATCAAGACGACCGCCAAATATTTGCCAGAAGGCGATCTGCTGTATCCGGCAGGAATGACATCGGACGGGGCAGAAAATTTCCGGATTGCTGAAATCATCCGGGAAAAGATCCTGCGCTGTACGGAAGAAGAGATTCCGCATGCAACTGCGGTACTAGTGGAAAATAAGCAGTTCAAAAAGAATGCATGTTATATACAAGCCGTCATCTTGGTGGAAAAAGACAGCCAGAAGGGCATCATGATCGGTAAGCAGGGATCGATGCTGAAGAAGATTGGTACGTTAGCAAGAGCGGATATTGAGAAGCTTCTGGATAAGAAGGTCTTCTTGGAATTGTTTGTCCGTGTGGAAAGCGAATGGCGCAGTAAGGATGCCCGTATTACTGAATATGGGTATGGCGGTGCTGGCAGAGAAGATGAATGACGTTGTCCAGGGACTGATCTTAAAACAGATCGATTTCAAAGACTATGACGTGATCTTGACCGTATTGACGAAAGAGTATGGTAAAATCTCGTTCCGTGCTTCCGGTGTCCGCAAGATGGCATCGAAGAATGCTGGTTCCATCCTGCCGTATACCAAAGCAGAGTTCCAGTTTGACTATAAAGAAGACCAGACGATGTTCCGGATGAAGACGGCAAGGACGAAAGAGCTCTATCGGCATCTTCATGAAGATCTTGCCTGTTCCTATGGGGCAGCGGTTGCGGCCAACGTCGCGGATGCGTTTTCCCTGCAGGGAGAAGATTTTGCGGAGAAGGAAGATGTCTTTGACTGTACAGAGAAATGTTTTCAGTATCTGAATGAAGGCAAAGATACCAATTTAGTATTGTGCCTGTATCTAGTAGATATGATGGATCTGTTCGGTATCCAGCCGGAAGTGGATGGCTGCGTACGCTGCGGCAATCCCAAGGTCAATGCAATCAGTGCTAAAGACGGCGGGTTCCTTTGCGGGGACCATGCCAAGGAAGAAGGCGTCCCGTTTTATACTGTGGAACAGCTGAAACGGTTCCGCTTGATCTGTAAAGCAGGACTGGCTCATCTGGACCTGGTGGAACAGGCGGGAGGGGTCGACAACGTTGATCTGCGTATCTTAGAAGAGATGATCCAGACCCATGGATCCATGAATATGAAGAGTTTTAGCCTCTATAACCGGCTGTTCAGCATTGAATAACCGGTTTTTAAGTGCTATATTTATATAGATAATGGCAAAATAGGGAAGGAATGCGCAAAAATGGATAAGACTTTTGATTTGATTGTTTCACATGCGAAGAATACAGGCTTTGTATTTCAGGGTTCTGAGATTTACGGAGGTCTGAGCAATACATGGGATTTCGGCCCATACGGGGTCATGCTGAAGGACAACATTAAGCGTGCCTGGCAGAAGAAATTCATCCAGGAAGATCCAAATAACGTGGAGATTCAGGCAGCAATCCTGATGAATCCAAAGGTCTGGGAAGCTTCCGGACACTTAAAGGGATTCTCAGATCCTTTAATGGACTGCAAACAGTGCAAGACACGTCATAGAGCAGATCAGCTGATTGAAAACTGGTCGGAAGGAAAGGTTTCCTGTGAAGGATGGTCCAATGAAAAGATGGAGCAGTTCATCAAGGACAACAATATTCCTTGTCCTGACTGCGGCGGACATGACTTTACACCAATCCGTCAGTTCAATCTGATGTTCAAGACTTTCCAGGGAACGCTGGAAGATGCAAAGAGCACAATTTACTTAAGACCAGAAACAGCACAGGGCATGTTCGTTGATTTCAAGAATGTACAGCGTGCTTATCGGAAAAAGCTTCCATTTGGCATCGGCCAGATTGGCAAGAGCTTCCGCAATGAAATTACACCGGGGAACTTCATCTTCCGTACCAGAGAATTTGAACAGATGGAGATGGAATTCTTCTGCACACCAGGCAGTGATGACCAATGGTTCCCTTACTGGAGACAGTTCTGCATGGACTGGATCCTGAGCTTAGGTGGAAATAAAGAGAATCTGCGTTTCCGTGACCATGAGAAGGAAGAGTTATCTTTCTACTCTAAGGGCACAACAGATATTGAATACAAGTTCCCATGGGGATGGGGCGAACTCTGGGGCATCGCTGATCGTACCGATTACGATCTGACACAGCATCAGAATACATCCGGCAAGGATCTGACCTATTTGGATCCAACGACGAATGAAAAGTTCCTGCCATATGTTGTGGAACCAGCTGTCGGTGTGGAACGTTTATTCTTCATGTTCTTTACCGATGCTTATGATGAACAGACTGTCACAAGCGGTGACAAGGAAGAAACAAGAATTGTCATGCACTTCTCACCAGTCTTAGCACCTGTGAAGGCTGCCATTCTTCCGTTGAAGAAGAAGGACCATGGTGATAAGGCAAAGGAAATCTACAAGGATCTCAGCTATGACTTCACCGTTCAGTATGATGAAGCAGGATCGATTGGCAAGCGTTACAGACGTCAGGATGAGATTGGCACACCGTACTGCATTACCGTAGATGATCAGACAATGGTCGATGGTACAGTAACCATCCGTGACCGAGATACGATGGCTCAGGAAAGACTGAGCGTCGAAGACGTCAGAAAGAAGATCAACGCAGCAATTCGTTTCTAAACGGAAAGGATGGGAAATGGCTAGAATCAGTGAAGAAGAGATCAATGCAGTCCGGAACCAAGCGGATATCGTGAATGTGATTTCACGCTACCTGCAGGTCCATAAGAAGGGCAAGGACTATGTATGCCTCTGTCCGTTCCACGATGATCATTCTCCTTCGATGTCCATTTCACCTGACCGGCAGATCTATAAATGCTTCGTCTGCGGCAATGGCGGAAATGTATTCACCTTTGTGCAGAATTATGAAAAAGTTTCGTTCCCGGAAGCCGTTGGCAAAGTCGCTGATATGATTGGTTTTCATCTCAGTGTACAGCCGGATACTTTGGAAAAACCAAAAGATCCGCATAAAGAAGCGCTGTATGCGGTCCTGAATGAGACCATCAATTACACGATGTATCAAGTCGATACACCGGCAGCTTCCCGCTATAAGACGTACTTAGAGAACCGCGGCTTAGACAGTGAAACAAGAAAGACCTTCCAGATTGGCTACAATCCAGTTGGCAGCAGTCTGAGCGAGTTCCTAAAGGCAAAAGGATATGACGAGAAAGATCTGGTATCTGCCAATGTCTCCCGCGTCAATGATTCCGGCATCCATGATGTCTTTGAAGATCGAATCACCTTCCCGATTCATGATGAGCATGGCAATCCAATTGGATTCAGCGCACGTTCAATCAATCCGGAAAATCCATCCAAGTACATCAATACGAATGATACGGATCTCTTCACCAAAGGAAACATCGTATACAACTATCACCGTGCCAGATACATGGCACGTAAAGAAGGAAAGATCTACGTATGTGAAGGAGTGACTGATGTCATTGCCTTCCAGCGGGCAGGTCTGGAAAATGCGGTCTGTACGTTAGGTACATCCTGTACTGCACATCAGATCCAGCTGCTCAAGAATATCGCACCGAAGATCGTGTTCTGCTATGACGGTGATCATGCCGGGCAGGCAGCGACCTGGCGGGCAGCCAAGATGGCTCTGCAGGCGGGATGCAATATCGCGATTGTCCTGAATCAAACGGGCAAGGATCCGGATGAGATCATCCGAGATGCCGGCAAGGATGCATTAAAGAAGCTGGCTGGTCAGGAAATATCCTGGATGGAGTTTGTCCTGCGTTATCTCAGTGAATCGACCAACATGGAAAGTTTCCTGGAGAAAAAGGAAATGGTCAGTAAAGCCATGGAAGAGATCAAGACACTGAGTGATCCGATGGACCGCAAGTACTTCGTGGATGAACTGTCCAAACTGACAGGCTTCCGTCTGGAGTATACCGAAGAACCAGCACCAATCGAAACAGTCACTGTTACCAGCACTAAGAAGCTGTCCAACGTTCCAGATGGATCGAAAGAAGCACAGGAACAGATTCTATGTCTGATGATGAATTCACCGGCAGCGGTGAAGCGCTTCGAAGATAAGCTTGGATATCTGATTGACAAAGAAGATCAGGTATTAGCAATGATGATTGTCGATGCAGTTCATTCCAAAGGGGAAACAAGTCCTTCGGAACTGATTGATCAGACCGAATCACAAAGCATCAAGGATCTGATCACCAATCTTGCGTCGGGACCATATTACCGAAATGAATATGATTCGCAGGTGATGGATGGTGCGATTCGAAAGATTCAGATCAAGATTCTATCGAAACAAAAAGAAGAATATCGTGAGCAGTTGAAGACGGATCTCAATGATGCCAGTCTGGAAATAATCACGAACAAATACAGTCAATGTTTACGGGAACTTAGGAGGCTAATCGATGAAGAAGACGGCGAACAAGAACAGCAGTAAGAAAGTAGTAAAAAGTACTGCAGCAAAAAAGCAGGTAAAAACTGCGCCTAAGAAAAGTGTGAAGTCCGCACCGAAGAAGGCCGCTGTAAAGAAAGCTTCTGCGAAGAAGCCAACAGTCAAGAAGGCAGTGAAAAAGCAGCCAGTCAAGAAAGCTCCTGTAAAGAAGGCAGCGGCTAAGAAAGCCGTTGTCAAGAAGACACCAGCCAAGAAGGCACCTGTCAAAAAGGCGGTGGCGAAAAAAGCTGCTGTGAAAAAGGCTCCGGTCAAGAAAACGGTCAAGAAGGCACCAGCGAAGAAAGTTGCTGTCAAAAAGCCTGTCAGCAAAAAGCCGGCAGTGAAAAAGGCTGTGATGAAAAAGCCAGTGAAGAAAGAACCTGTCAAGAAGGCACCTGTTAAAAAGGCACCGGTAAAAAAACAGGAAGAGAAAAAGGCGGTCAAGGCCGCTCCAAAGTTGACGAAAAAAGAAACCATCAAGAAGACCGTCAAGGTAGAAACACCAGTCAAAGCAGTGAAGCCAAGCAAGGCAGAAAAGCCAGCGAAGAAAGCTGCTGTCAAGCCGGTCAAAGAAGAAAAGCCGGTCAAGAAGACGGTTGAGACCAAACCTGTGAAAGAAGAAAAGCCTCAGAACCCTGGCAAGACAAAGAAGGCCAAGAAGGATGATGCACAGGAAGAAGAAATTGCGGTCGTAGTTGAACAGAGAGAACCCGTTGTCATTGAGTTATACAAGGGCAAGGGGAAGACAAAAGAATTAAAAGACTTGGATGATCTGAAGGAAGACTACAAGAGTATTTATAAAAAGAATACGGTCATCTTCCAGAAGGATATCATGACTTCGCTCGAGAAGCTGGATCTGAGTGATGATGATATGGAAGGATTGTGGGATTGGTTCCACGATGAAAATATTGTTGTCTCCGAAGATGAAGATATCGAAGCACTCGGCGATGATGACAGCCTTTTAGATGATGACGATGACACTGCCCTGGGCGATGATGCGGAAGAAGAAGCAGAGCCGGCAGGGGAAACAAGAGCGGCCATTGAAGCTGAAGTTGCGGAAGCAACGAAGCATAAGAAGGGCTCGAAGTCGACTGCGGTCCAGCTGAATGACCCGGTCAAGATGTATCTGAAGGAAATCGGCCGTGTCCCTCTGTTAAAGCCAGAGGATGAACCGGCGATTGCGAAGAGAATTGAAGAAGGCGACATGGAAGCAAGAGATATCTTGATTTCTTCCAACCTGCGTTTAGTCGTTTCCATTGCAAAGAAATATGTTGGCAGAGGCATGTTGTTCCTGGATCTGATCCAGGAAGGAAACATGGGCCTTGTCAAAGCAGTTGAAAAGTTTGATTACCGGAAGGGATTCAAGTTCTCAACATATGCAACATGGTGGATCCGCCAGGCGATTACGCGTGCGATTGCCGACCAGGCAAGAACCATTCGTATTCCAGTCCATATGGTCGAGACCATCAACAAGCTGACACGGATTCAGCGTCAGCTGGTACAGGAACTGGGCAGAGATCCAACGGCTGAGGAAATCAGTGCAAAGATGGATGGCATCTCTCCGGAAAAGGTCAGAGAGATCCAGAAGATTGCCCTGGAGCCAGTATCATTGGAAACACCAATTGGTGAAGAAGATGATTCCCACTTAGGTGACTTCATTGAAGACAAGGATGCGTTGAGCCCGGATCAGTATGCTTCGAATCAGCTATTGAAGGATGAAATCAACAATGTGCTTTCCGGTCTGACCGACCGTGAAGAAAAAGTCCTGCGTCTGCGTTTTGGCCTCTATGATGGCCGTACACGGACATTGGAAGAAGTTGGCAAGGAATTCAACGTTACCCGTGAACGTATCCGTCAGATTGAAGCAAAGGCCTTACGGAAGCTGAAGCATCCAACTCGTTCCAAACGGTTAAAGGATTTCTTTGATAAGTAAGAAACATGAAAAATATTCGCCTGAATAAAATTGCGGATATGGTGAAGAAGGGCGTGACTGCAGCGGATATCGGCACAGATCATGCCCTTTTGCCGATTCTGTTGATTGACAATCAGATCTGCCCGAAAGTATATGCATGTGATGTAGCCAAGGGACCGCTGCTGGCTGCACAGACAAACATCGCCAAGGTAGGGCTTTCAGAGCACATACCGACGGTGCTGTCGGATGGATTGAAGAATGTACCGTCCGATGCAGATGCGTGCATCCTGGCCGGTATGGGCTGTATTACGGCGGTTGAGATCTTTGAAGCTTCCTTTGAACGTCTCAAACAAATGAAGCAGATCATCGTGGAAGTCAACCGCGATACCACAAAGATGCGGGAATGGATCTCAGATCATCACTTCACCATTGAAGAAGAAATCTATATCTCTGACCGGGATCATGATTATATTGCCTTGTCATTCACACCGCAGGAACATGCACCATATTCCAAAGAAGAGCTTCTGCTTGGACCAATCCTGCAGAAAAAGAAAGATCCAGCGTATTTCGCATACTGTCAGCGCCAAAAAGAAAAGATCGATGCCATCCTGGCACAGGCCAAAGAAAATGCATTTCACTTGGCACAGATCCAGGAAGATCGATCTATCTATGAAGCTTATCTGAACCAATAAAAAAACGTGAATTCTCACGTTTTTTATTTGTTCAATTACTTAATGGAGTTAACAGCTAATGCTAATCTGGACTTCTGACGAGCAACATAGTTCTTCTTCTTAATGTTGTTTACAAGAGCCTTATCCAGAGCCTTGTTAGCTTCGTTATATGCCTTAACAGCCGCATCCTTGTCGTTAGCTTCAACGGCAGTCAGAACCTTCTTGATTGCTGTCTTCAGTTCACTCTTTTCACCGGCCTTGGCATTCTGTCTCTTCAGGTTTGTCAATGCACGCTTCTTCTGTGACTTAATATTTGCCATGTGGGAACACCTCCTGTCTTCTTCAGCAGTAGGAATTATATCAAACGGCACCCTAAATTGCAATGAAAAGTGAAATAAATACTGTATAATATCCAAGTCAGGAGGTAGGAAACATGAACAATCCAAGAATCATTTTCTTTGGTACACCAGAATTCGCAATGCGTGTATGCAAAGCCTTGATCGAACATAAATACAATGTAGTCGCGGCTGTATCACAGCCAGACCGTCCAACTGGAAGGAAACATCAGATTGAACCGACCCCGGTCCACGCACTGTGCAATGAACATGCGATTGTATGTCTGCAGCCGGAAAAGCTCTCTCTCGCAAAACAGGAAATTGCCGATCTTAGACCAGATCTGATTTTGACGTGTGCCTATGGCCAGTTCATTCCGACCAGCATTCTTGAGATACCAACATTGGGATGCGTGAATATTCATCCATCTTTACTGCCGAAGTACCGCGGCGGTGCACCAATCCAGCATGCGGTCATGAATGGGGATACGGAGACGGGTGTCTGCTTGATGCAGATGGTTAAAGCCATGGATGCTGGGGTTGTCTATGCCTGTCAGCACGTTGCCATTGGGGCAGATGAGACTTTTGCGGAACTGAATGAACGGCTGATTGAAGTATCGATTGAAATGATGCTGGAGGCTCTGCCGAAATATCTGGCCGGAGAACTGCCGGGCGTCCCGCAGGATGAAAATGGTGTGGTGATTGCCCCAAACATTTCCAGAGAAGAAGAACAGGTCCACTTTCAAAGCGAAACACTGGACCAGCTCTATAATCATATCCGCGGTCTGATTGACTGGCCGATTGCCTATGGTATGCTGGAGGGCAGCCGGATCAAGTTCTATAAAGTCCGGAAGATCACAACGGACTGCAGTGCACCGCGTGGGACCATCCTTGGTTTTCAGGACCATGCGATGGAAGTTGCCTGCCAAGGCGGCATCTTACGAGTATTGGAACTGCAGATGGAAGGCAAAAAGAGAATGAACGCCGATGCCTTTGCCAATGGCAATGGTCGGGAACTGATTGGAAAGGTATTTGATTAATGGATCAAAAGAATATACGAAATTTCTGTATCATCGCACATATCGATCATGGCAAGAGCACACTTGCGGATCGTATTTTAGAGATGACAGATACCGTGAAAGAAAGAGACATGAAGGCACAGCTGCTGGATGACATGGATCTGGAACGGGAACGCGGCATTACCATCAAGCTGAATGCAGTTCAGCTGTCGTATCATGCCAAGGATGGACAGGAATATCTGTTCAACTTGATTGATACGCCAGGGCATGTCGACTTTTCCTATGAAGTATCACGTTCGCTTGCGGCGTGTGAAGGCGCTGTACTTGTCGTTGACAGCACGCAGGGCGTACAGGCCCAGACGCTGGCCAATGCCTATTTGGCCTTGGACAATGATCTGGAGATCCTGCCAGTCATCAACAAGATTGACATGAACAATGCGCAGCCGGAAGAAACGAAAAAAGAGATTGAAGATATTATTGGCTTAGACTGTTCGGATGTACCAGAAATCAGTGCACGTACAGGTCTCAATGTGGAAGATGTGCTGGAACAGATTGTTACGAAGGTGCCTGCGCCAACGGGAAATCCAAACAATCCGCTGCAGGCCTTGGTCTTTGATTCCTTCTATGATCCATACCGCGGTGTCATTGCCTTAGTACGGATCCGTGAGGGAGAACTGTGTGTTGGCGACCATGTCCGCTTTATGGCAACTGGTGCCGAGTACGAAGTATTGGAAGCAGGTATCCGCAACCCGAAGGAAGTCAAGGTCAACAAACTGATCTGCGGCGATGTCGGCTGGTTTGCGGCATCCATTAAGGATATTCATACCGTCCGGGTCGGAGATACGGTGACAAAGGTTGACCGGCCAGCGGAAAAACCATTAGCGGGATATCGCAAGATGAACCCAATGGTCTACTGTGGCCTGTATCCAAGTGATGCGGCACGGTACCAGGAACTGCATGATGCACTGGATAAACTGCAGCTGAATGATGCATCCCTGCAGTATGAACCAGAGACATCCCAGGCACTGGGCTTTGGCTTCCGCTGCGGCTTCTTAGGTCTTCTGCATATGGATGTTGTCCAGGAACGTCTGGAACGTGAATATAATCTGGATCTGATTGCGACAGCACCATCGGTTATTTATCATGTCTTTTTGAGCTCCGGTGAAATGCTGGAAATTGATAACCCAGCGAAGATGCCGGATGCTTCAAGAATTGATCATATTGAAGAACCATACGTAAAGGCAAGTCTCATGGTGCCGAATGATTTCATTGGTGCTGTCATGACGCTGTGTCAGGACAAGCGCGGTATTTATAAGACGATGGAAGTGATCGACGGCGGCCGGAATCAGATTGTGTATGAACTGCCGTTGTCCGAGATCATCTATGACTTCTTTGATAAGCTGAAGTCATGCACGAAGGGGTATGCGTCCTTAGATTATGAAATCATTGGTTATCGTACCAATGACTTAGTGCGGATGGATATTCTGCTGAATGGGGAATTGGTCGATGCCCTATCGGTCATTGTCAACCGTGAAGATTCTTATCGTCGCGGCAGCGGCATTACAGTCAAGCTGAAGGAACTGATTCCTAAGCAGCAGTTCGAGATCCCGGTACAGGCGGCCATCGGCGGCAAAATCATTGCCCGCACCAATATTAAGTCGCTGCGGAAAAACGTCTTGGCAAAATGCTATGGCGGCGATATTACCCGTAAGAAAAAATTGTTAGAGAAACAGAAGGAAGGAAAGAAGAGAATGAAGGCAGTTGGTTCTGTGGTCATTCCACAGGAAGCTTTCATGGCTGTTCTTTCAATGGATGATGATTCAAAACAATAAACCGGAGTATCTGTATCTGCATGTTCCTTTCTGCAAGACCATCTGCAGTTATTGTGATTTCTGCCATACCGTCTATCAAACAGATGCTGCAGACCAATGGCTGGATGCCTTAGCAAAAGAGATTCAGGCAAAACAGATCAATCCAAATCTGAAGACCATCTATATTGGCGGTGGAACACCGACAAGTCTTTCGTATGCACAGCTGGACCAATTATTAACGATGCTGGATCCATTTAGCAAACAAGTTCAGGAATATACCGTGGAGATCAATCCGGAAACTTTGGATGATGCCAAAGCAGAGCTTCTATGCATGCATGGCATCAATCGGGTATCACTGGGCTTTCAGACATCCAGTCCAACATTATTAAAAACACTTGGCCGGCATCACACCATTCTGCAGGTACAGCAGACGATGGAATGTCTGCATCGACACGGCATCACAAACCTGTCGCTGGATTTGATGTATTCTCTGCCAGGCCAGACCATGGCAGACCTGCAGCAGTCCGTACAGGATGCACTTGCCTGCAGTCCAGCACATCTGTCCCTGTACTCCTTAACGATTGAAGAAAATACAGTATTCGGCAGAAAAGGCTATCAGCATCTTGATGAGGATACCGAAGCCGACATGTATGAATGGATCTGTCAGGCATTGCCGCAAGCCGGATATCATCAGTACGAGATTTCCAATTTTGCCTTAGAAGGCAGAGAGTCAATGCATAACAAGGCGTATTGGGATTACCGGGACTTCTATGGCATTTCTATTGGTGCCAGCGGCAAAGAAGGCTTTCTGCGGTATGACCATACGAGAAATCTAGCAGAATATCTGAAAGAACCGACGGCAATCCAGGAGATTCCTCTTTCCAAAGAAGACGCGATGTTTGAAATGGTCATGATGGGACTGCGCTTGAAACGGGGATTGGATCTAAGATTGTTTGCCGATACGTTTGATACATCTTTTTATGCAGTCTATGGCGCAAAGGCAGATGCTTTGATTGCCAAAGGTCTGCTGGAGAAAGATGAGTCTTACTGCTGGGCCAGCCAGCGTGGATTTGAAATCTTGAATTCGGTACTGGTGGATTTGATGTAGGTTTGATAAAATAGAGCCATTAACGAGGAAAAAATATGTCAAAGAGTGGAATGAAGAGTGCCAATGTTCATCCAAAGTCAGAACGTGCAGCAGAGCTGAGTGAAGAACAGCAGGCAGAACTGAAGCGGATCGATGAAGAAGAAGCGAAGCGGAAGGCAATCCGTAAGAAGATGATGAAGGATACCGGCAGAGTCATGCTTGGCCTGTATTCCGTCATGTTTGCGGTCCTCTGCTGGCTGGTCGACTGGATGGGCGTCATTGCCTTGATTGCGACGGTGCTGGGCTTCTATGGTGTCTATAAGCTGAAGACAAAGAAAGATAAATACTACTGGCTGTGTATGGTCGGCGGGGTTGCTGGAGCAATCCGCCTGGTCTATGAACTGGTCAAGATCATCCAATATTTCATGAAATAATCATTGCAAAGCAGGCAGAAGTTTGCTATTATCTAATAGCTTTTGTGCTGGGAATCCACCGCCTCTGATGGATGCTCGGAACAGAAGGACATTGAAAGAAAGAGGAAAATAAAATGTTAAGTAACGAAAAAGTAGCTGAGATTGTAAAAGAGTACGGCCGTAAGGCAGGCGACACAGGTTCTGTAGAAGTACAGGTCGCATTACTGACTGAACAGATCAACCGTTTGACACAGCACATTCAGGAAAACAAGAAGGACTTCTCTTCTAACCGTGGCCTGTTAAAGATGGTCGGACGCAGAAAGAACCTGCTCGAGTACCTCAAGAAGAATGATATCAACAGATATAGAGATCTTGTACAGAAGCTTGGCTTAAGAAAGTAATTGATCAGAATTTAAGAAAAGTCATCAGACAACTGATGGCTTTTTATGTATGATAAAAGCATGAAGAAAAGTGTGAACTACACCTATATCCTGTTATGTGAAGATGGAACGTATTATACCGGCTGGACCAATGACCTGAAGAAGCGGTTCCACGATCATGTAAATGGAAAAGGTGCGAAGTATACAAAATCCCATCCGCCGGTAAAGGTAGCGTATTATGAGACTTTTGAGACGGCCCAGGAAGCGATGAGCCGGGAATGGCACATCAAACAGCTGAGCCGGGCGGATAAAATGGCTTTGATGAAGGGATTCAAGGGAAAGAAAGCACTACGATTGAAGGCAGAAGATGAAAAAGAGAAAGATTGCTAGATGCAGCAAGTGTCATAAAGTGATTGTCCTGCAGGCAGAAGAGAATGCACCGCTGTGCTGTGATGAACCAATGGAGATTCTGAAGGAAAGTGAAGATATTGCAAAGGAAGATACTCATTTGCCGGTGATTGCCCGCAAAGATGGGAAAATCTATGCGTATGCCGGTGCCTATGAACATCCGATGATACCGGAGCATTACATTGAATGGATGATCCTGGAAACGGAAACCGATGACCGCATTGTCTGGTTCCATCCAGGAGAAGAACCGAAAGTACCATTTCTGGACAAGGAAGCAGTGATCCGGGTGTATGCATACTGCACCAAAGATGGTCTTTGGATGACAGAAATCTGACCAAAAAAGCCTCGTAAGAGGCTTTTTACATTCACTCCGTACCGTGGTATAATCATTTCGTTAAAATTTGAAGAGTGAAAAGTGAAAGAACTAGAGGAAAAGTAAGGTAAAGATGGAAAAGTTCAAGAAGAGCTGGGATTTCCACGGCAGAACACTGACCGTAGAGAACGGCGAAATTGCCAAGCAGGCAGGTGGATCGGTATTGATCCGCTACAACGACACAGTAGTATTATCCGCAGCAACCGCATCAAATCAGGCGAAGGACACAGACTTCTTCCCACTAACAGTTGTATACAACGAAAAGATGTACGCTGTTGGCAAGATCCCTGGTGGATTCTTAAGAAGAGAAGGAAGACCTACCGAACATGCAACGTTAACAGCACGTTTAATTGACCGTCCAATCCGTCCATTATTCGCAGAAGGTTTCCGTAATGAAGTACAGATTGTGAACACAGTATTGAGCTGTGATCAGGACTGCAGCTGTGAGATGGCTGCTCTGTTTGGATCATCCTTAGCACTGTGTGTATCCGATATCCCATTCAATGGCCCAGTTGCTGGTGTCATTGTTGCAAAGGTCGATGGCGAATTTGTCATCAACCCAACGATTGCCCAGGCAGAGAAGGCAACATTATCTCTGACTGTCGCTGGTACAAAGCAGGCCATCAACATGGTCGAAGCTGGCGCCAAGGAATGCTCCGAAGATGAAATGCTCGAAGCTCTGCAGATTGGTCATGATGCCATCAAGGAATTATGTGCCATTGAAGAAGAAGTCATTGCAGCATGCGCAAAGCCAAAGATGGAAGTTGTTCTGTATGCCATCAATCCAGAAATCATCAAGTATGTCGATGAACATGCATCACAGGCAATCCGTGAAGCAGTCTCCATCAAGGGCAAGTTGGAAAGATATGGCAAGATCGATGAACTGACACAGCAGATGGTCGATGAGATTGGTGCCAAGGAATACGAGAATGATGCTGCTAAGGAAAAGGCGATGCGTCAGGCTCGTGAGTACTGTGTTGAAGTGGAAGCTGGCGAAGTCAGAAGACTGATTTCGGAAGATAAGGTAAGACCGGATGGCCGTGGATTGGATGAACTTCGTCCATTGAATTCTCAGGTCGATCTGCTCCCACGTGTCCATGGTTCTGCAATGTTCACTCGTGGTGAGACACAGGTTGTTTCGGTAACAACATTAGGTCCTCTGTCCGATATGCAGATCATTGAAGATCTGACACCGGAAACAGAGAGAAGATTCATGCATCAGTATAACTTCCCACCATTCTCGGTTGGTGAAGTTGGTCGTATGGGTGCTGTTGGCAGACGTGAAGTCGGTCATGGTCACTTAGGGGAAAGAGCATTGTCTCAGGTCCTTCCTACTGTGGAAGAATTCCCATATACAATCAGAACATGCGCAGAAGTATTTGAATCCAATGGTTCTTCGTCCCAGGCTTCGATCTGTGCAGGCACCATGTCATTAATGGCTGCCGGTGTTCCAATCAAGGCTATGGTAGCTGGTGTTGCCATGGGTCTGATCACCGTTGGTGATACCTATTCTATCCTGACAGATATTCAGGGTATGGAAGATCACTATGGCGATATGGACTTCAAGGTCGCTGGTACACGTGAAGGTATCACTGCTCTGCAGATGGATATCAAGGTCACAGGTATCTCCATGGAGATTTTAAAGGAAGCATTGGCACAGGCTCATAAGGGCAGAATGCAGATCCTCGATAACATGGAAGCAACCATCTCTGCACCAAGAGATCATGTATCCAAGTGGGCTCCAAAGTTCGAGACAATGACAATCCCAACAGACAAGATCAGAGTTGTCATCGGCAAGGGCGGCGAGACGATTGATAAGATTATTGAAGCATGCAATGACGTCAAGATCGATATCGATGATGACGGCAAGTGTGTTCTGTATCATACAGATCAGGAAATGCTCGATAAGGCTAGAAAGATGATTGAAGATCTCATCCGTGTAGCTAAGGTCGGTGAAGAGTATGATGCAACTGTTACAGAAGTCCGTGATTCCTTTGCTTTCGTAACATTGTTCGAAGGAACAGATGCTCTGCTGCATGTATCCCAGTTAAAGTGGGAGAGAGTTGAAGACATCAAGACAGAGCTTCATGTCGGTGATGTTGTTCATGTCAAGGTCATCGCAATTGATGATGCTGGCAAGGTCAAGGTATCCGCAAGAGAATGCCTGCCAAAGCCAGAAGGATATGTGGAACCAGTCAAGCCAATGCGTCCACAGCATGGCGCAAGCGGCGACCGCAGAAGCTTCCATCATGATCATCATGAAAGCGGAAATGTAGAAAAGAGATCCTTCAAGAAGAAGGACGCTGAATAATCAGTTCAGTTAGAAGAGTTCCTGCGGGAACTCTTTTTTATATCCTTCACAATATGGTATAATCACGTGGCGAACGAGGAATACAACAATGAGAATGCGAAAAAAGAAATGGGCTGATCCTTGGCTAGAGGAACATGCCGATTATATCTATGCAGATCCAGAAGAAAATAAAGGGAAGTGGAAGCAGCTGCTTCATTGCAAAGAACTTCATGTTGAGATTGGCATGGGCAAAGGGGATTATTTGATCCATATGGCTGCCATGTATCCTGCAATTGGCTGGGTTGGTATGGAGAAGGATCACAGTGCGGCTGCGGTTGCGTCGCGGAAAGCATTGGAAGCGGATCCGCTGCAGATTGAAAACAACCGCATGATCTGCGGATATGCCGAAGACATGCAGAAATGGTTTGCGGATGGTGAAGTGGATGTGATCCATTTGAACTTCTCAGATCCATGGCCAAAGAAACATGCGCATAAGAAACGATTGAGCTCTAGTAAATTTCTGGAGATGTACCGTGGACTGCTGAGTGAAGATGGATGCATCCGCATGAAGACGGATAACAAAGATCTGTTTGAAGATTCCGTCTTATACTTTATTCAAAATAATTTTATCCTGAGTGAATTCTCGGTGGATTATCATCGCGTGGATCATCCCGAAGATGCAATTACGGAATATGAAGCGAAGTTCATGGAACTGGGACAGCCTATCTATCAATTATGTGCGAAGCCGCGCAGAGCCGCTTCGGATATGATAAAATAAAGCTGGAGGAAAGGTCATGAGAAAAGAGATATCGCTTGCTGCAGGAATGATATTGCTCTTGAGTGGATGCACGCAGGTATCCGGTGACCTGAAGACACGCATTGGTCAGCAGATGGAATTTGTCAGTACGCAGGATGCCGGCATTGCCAACCGCAATAAAGCATACTACTCGTATTACATTGAACCGTCCGTCGGCAGATACAGCGGTAATGAGACAGGCAATATCTTTGTCTATCAAGGCAGTAAGATCCTGATGAATCTGAATGTGCCGATGATCATCAATGCGAAGACCTATCCTAACAGTACGGCAGATGGCATGGAAGATATCCGTGATCCGTATGTCGAATACAAAGGCTCTTATGTAGATTCCCAGGAAGTGAAACGGAACTATCATGTCATGGTCTATCAGCAGGATGCGAATTACTTGATTCTGATGAGCACGGATACGTTGAATTTCTATGCGGTATGTGATGCTGTGAAAGTCTCCCAGCTGACAGGGGAGATGCTGAAGATTGCCCGCAGTGTGGAAGTGCATACAGATACCTTGTTAGCGGCGTATACCAATCATAAGGTTCTAGAATACAAGACAGAAAAGATTGAACTCTACAATGAGATTGTTCCGGAAGAGGGAGATATTGGTGAACTGATCAATGATACCAACACCCTTGGCAACGGCAAAGCATCACAGTCAAACGGCAGCGATTCATCGGATGCATCAAAACAGGATTAGTGGAAAATGCTTGTTTATGTTATAGTTAATCTTAACAAGTCACAAATTTTATAATAAAATAAGTGATATAAATCTAAAAGAAGGGAAACCCTATGTTTAAAAAATTACAAAATCTGTTATTTGAAGATGAAGAAGACGATATCAACGAAGAGGAACATAGTTCCGCACAGAATACACAGCAAATGCCTGTACAGCCGGTTCAGAAGCCAGTACAGCCTGTTGTTCAGCCACAGCAGGTCGTAACACCTGCACCTGTTCAGGCACAGCCAGTCGTCACACCAGCACCGGTAGCACCTGCTGCACCTGCTCCAGTAGCAGCACCAGTCAAGGTGGAAGAAGTAAAGAAGCCAACATTAGGGTTGACTGTTGATGATGGCTTAGCAGAAAAGAAGAAGCCAGCCAAGCCAGCGGCAAAGCCTGTCGCAGCTCCTGTCAAGAAGGAAGCTGTAGATACAACAAATAATTATCAATTCCGTCCTGTGATCAGCCCAATCTTTGGTGTCGATGAAAAGGATGTTACTTCGTTAAAGAACACGACAAATAAGATCAAGAATGCCAAGCAGGCAAAGAAGGATCAGAATATCACACCAGTACTTTCTCCAATGTATGGTGTTGCGGCAGAAGAGGCGGTTGCCGTCAAGGATGAAGAAGATGTTACAACCGATCTGCTCAGTCAGATCAATGCGAATGCTTCCACAAAGGAAGATGATATTCCAGAATTCTCATTAGATGATATCTTAAAAGTCAGAGATGAAGAATTTGCCGAAGATGATCGTCCTGTCAAGGAAGATGATGCACCATTGTTCCCAGATCTGACATTTGAGGATGAAGATGCACCAGAAGAATTAGATGATAATGAAGATCTGCCGGCAAATATGCCGAGTGACGTTGTCCCAGATGACAGCAGCATTGATAATACTGTTGTTATTAAACAGCAGCTGTTCGATGATGATGAGAATTAAGGGAAGAGAATGAAATACTATTTTATTGGAATAAAGGGGACAGGAATGTCCTCTTTAGCATGTATGCTCTATGATTTAGGAAACGAAGTCAGCGGCAGTGACCTGTCGAAGCATTTCTTTACAGAAGAACCATTGAAGGAAAGAAATATTCCGATCTATGATTTCAATCCTGAGAATATCAAGGATAATACACATATCATTATTGGCAATGCATTCCTGGAGGACTTTCCGGAAGTGATTGCCGCAAGAAAAAATCCAACATGTGTCTGTGCAAGATATCATGAATTTTTAGGTACGTTCTTAAAGAACTATAAAGTAATTTCCATTGCCGGTTCGCATGGCAAGACCACGACCACAGGCATGCTTTCCAGTGTGATGAAGAACTTTGGTCATACTGGCTGGCTGATTGGGGATGGTACGGGACATCTGACAAAAGATACCGAATATTTCTGTCTCGAATCCGATGAATTCCGGCGGCATTTTTTAGCCTACTATCCGGATTATGCTGTTATTACAAATGTCGATATCGATCATGTCGATTATTTCAAAGACGATGCGGATTACCGCAGTGCTTATGAAGAATTTGCCACTCATGTCAAAAAAGCCTTGATCATCTGGGGCGAAGATCCGGAAGCACGGAAGCTGAATCTTGGTGATAAGAAACATTATTGGTATGGTCTCGAAGACAATGATGATATTCAGGCAGTCAATGTGGAGGAACGCCGCGACGGCATGGATTTTGATGTGCTGTTTGAAGGTAAGAAGTATGCCCATTTCTCAACACCGCTCGTCGGCCACCATCTGTTATTGAACAGTTTGGCTGTCATTGGTGTTGCCATGCTGGAAGGTGTTCCGGCAGAAATGATTGAAAAGGGACTGTGTGAATTCTCCGGTGTGAAGCGGCGGTTTGTCGTGGAAGAGCATAAAGACAATATTTATGTCGATGACTATGCCCATCATCCAACGGAAGTCGGTGTCACAATTGCAACGGCGCGTATGCGGTTCCCAGAGAAAAAGCTGGTCGCCGTCTTTAAGCCGCACCGGGCTTCCCGCGTGAAGTATTTTGCGGAAGATTTCAAGAAACAGTTAATGAAGGCAGATAAAGTCTATCTGTGTGATTTTACGTCCATTGATGATAAGCAGGATGGGACAAATATTGACATTACCTATCTGCAGAAAATGATTCCAGGCTCTGTGGTCATTACCGAAGATGAGAAGGGTGCAGAGATCCTTGCCAAGGAATGCCCAGCATGTTTCCTGTTCATGTCCAGTAAGGATATTTACGGCCTGGCAGACCTCGTTAAGAAGGCTCATTAAACGCTGAAAATATTTTCAAAAAGCGCTATCATAAATATTGAAAAAATTTACATTTCGCATTATAATTTCGATAGTTAAAGGAGATTTGTTTATGGATGCTTTATTATTGGCTTTACAGAATGTGTCCGAACAGCTGCTGCCAATTCTTGGCGCAGTAGCCCTGATTTTCGTATGTATCTTTTTAAAGAAACTATGGCAGTTCTTTGAACAATTAACGGTGACCGTAAAGGAATTGGATCCAACCATTAAGCTGGCGGATCAGAGCTTAGAGAAAGTACAGGCTCCTTTAGATACAGCCGTGAAGTATTCTCATACATTAGATAAAGTTCATGACAAGACAAGTGAAGTCATTGGCAAAGTCGCAGATTTTGCAAGTGAAAATGTAGATAATCTTAAAAATCAATTTTCGGAGAAAGCAGAAAAGGCTTCTGAAACTGAGGTGAAAGATCATGAGTGAAGAGAATAAGAATCCACAGGATGAAGAAAAAAAAGATATCAATTTCGATGATGATAAAGAACCAATTGAATCGATCGAAAAGACCGTAGAAGATCTAAAGCGGAAGATCCAGGAATTATCGGAAGAGAATGATGCAGCAGAAGCAGAAAAAGAAAATGGGGATGCTGCGAAGGAAAAGATTTCAGAAACATTAGATTCCACTGCAAAGAAAGTTGCAGATGGATTAAATGATCTGAAAGAAAAGGCAAAAGATGCAGCAACCAGTGATGAAATGCAGAAGAGCATTGCATACATCAAGGCAAATGCAGTCAAAGCACTGGATGCCGCAAAGACAACAATCAATTCATTGAAGAATGATCCAAATCTGCAGGCGGCTGGCAATAAAGCAGTTGATTCTGTCAGTAAATTTGCGGATGCGGCAAAGAACAAGGGCGAAGAAATGTATGGTCATTTAGATGATCAGACAAAATCAAATATTGAAGGTGTCTGCAATAAAGTATCTGACGGCGTTAAAGAAGGCATTAAGGCTGTCGATGAATATATGAGCAGACCAGAGGTACAGGAAAAGATCAGTGAAGTAAAAACAACAGCTGTCGATCTTGCCCAGAAGGGTGCCGAAAAGGTCAAAGATTTGATTGATGGTTCGAAGAAATAGGAAGCGGGAGTAAATACGATGAAAAGAGTAACAATCTATGATGTAGCAAAAGAAGCTGGAGTCTCGCTTGCGACTGTCTCCCGTGTCATTAATGGATCCAATGTTGTCAAAGGACCGACCCGTGATAAAGTACAGGCGGCAGTCGATAAACTAGGATACAAGCCAAATGCAATTGCGCAGGGATTAGCTCTGCAGAAGACAACAACCATTGGTTTAGTTGTTCCAGAAGCATCCTTTACCTATACCGGTCAGATTATCAATGGACTGATCGATGTTGCGAAGATCTATAACTACAATATCATGTTGCATACGATTACCGCTGGTATTACAGATCTATCAAGTGTCATTGAAGATATCATCAAGAGCCATGTAGATGGTGTTGTTGTTTACAACGATAAGCTGGAACTGCCAGAAGTTGAAACGTTATCCAAGTACAACATTCCAATCGTACTGATTGGTTCAAAGGTCAAGGGTGACAGTATCTGCAGTGTCTATGTTGATATTGAAAAAGCAATCTTTGAATTGACAACAAAGTATTTAGAAGAAGGCAAGACAAAGATCGGTATTATTGAAGACCGCAAGAATCAGTATGCATGCAAGCAGATGATCACGGGTGCGGAAAAAGCATATAAGGCTAAGGGCAAGAAGTTTGATGGCTTCTTACGGATTCCTGCCGACAGCCGTACATCGTATTCCTTCTTAAGTAAATATCTGAAGGATCATAAGTTTGATCTGATGATTGGCAACCGCGACTCACAGGCAATGGCAATCTTGAATGCTGCTCGTGAAAATAAGATCTCTGTTCCGGAAGACATGGAAGTTGTATGTGTCATTGACACTAAGTACAACTCGATGATCCGTCCGCAGATCTCATCGTTCTCCATTCCAAGCTATGACTTGGGTGCTGTCTCTATGCGTGTCATGACAAAGATGCTGCAGGAGAACAGTGCAGAACATAATGAGTCCATTGAACTGAGCTATCTGTTCACACCGCGTCAGACGACCAAGGATTGACTTGTAAGGCAAACGTGTTAGAATTTTTAAAGCTTTGAAGAGGAAGAGTAAAAGAAACATCTTTTTGTAGAGAGTGTCTGGCTGGTGAAAAGACATAAAGAGTTTGTTTGAATACACCTTGGAGCCTTCTGTCTCAAAAGGCAGAACGTTATACTGCGTTAAAGTAATGAAGTGTATATTTCGCATGAAGTATAAACTAAGGTGGTACCGCGCTGAAGGCGTCCTTAGAAATTGAGGACGCCTTTTCTAATGGTGCGTCCATGGAGGAGAATATGGAATTTATTGAAGAATTGAAGTGGCGGGGACTCGTCAAGGATGTCACGGATTATGATGGACTTGTCGAAGCATTAAAGACATCGCAGACCGTTTACTGCGGCTTTGATCCAACAGCAGATTCTCTGCATGTTGGACATTTACAGCAGATCATCCTGCTGCGCCGGTATCAGAATGCCGGACATCGGCCAATCGCTTTATGCGGTGGGTTTACTGGTATGATTGGAGATCCGCGTCCTACCACAGAGCGCAAGCTGCTGACCCATGAAGAAGTACTGCACAATGCGGACTGCATCAAGGATCAGCTGGCAAAATTCTTATCCTTTGAGGGCGAGAATGCGGCCATCATGGAGAACAATAACAACTGGCTGGGACAGATGTCTTTACTGTCATTCTTGCGTGATTATGGCAAGCTGTTCAACGTTGCATACATGCTGCAGAAAGATACGATCAAGAAGAGACTGGACAGCGGACTGTCGTATACAGAGTTCTCCTACACAATGCTGCAGGCTATGGACTTCTTGAAATTATATGAACAGTACAACTGCCGTCTGCAGATTGGCGGATCGGATCAATGGGGCAACCTGACCTCCGGTATGGAATTGATCCGCAAGGTCAAGGGAGATGAAGCAGAAGTATGGGGCATTACTTCACCGCTCATAACCAAGAGTGACGGCACCAAGTTTGGTAAATCCGAAGGCAAGAATATTTGGCTGGATCCAAACAAGACCAGTGCGTATGAATTCTATCAGTTCTGGCTGAACATTGCGGATGCAGATATCATTGATTACTTAAAGAGACTGTCCATGCATACACCAGAAGAGATCATGGCATTAGAAAAGGCAATGCAGGAAGCTCCTGAGAAGCGCGAAGCGCAGACTGCATTGGCAGAAGAACTGACCGAGATTGTCCATGGCAGAGAAGGCCTGGAAAAGGCAAAGCGCATTACGGAAACATTCTTCCATGGAGATATCATGTCCCTGGCTCCAGAAGAGATCAAAGAAGGTCTTGCGGATGCCGCAAAGTGTCATGTCGAAGACGGCATGGGACTGCTGGACGCAATGATTGCTGCGGGCGTATCTTCTTCCAAGGGCGATGCTAGACGTCTTGTCCAGCAGGGCTCCATTTTCATCAATGGCAATAAAGTAACAGCGATTGATGCTGTTCTTGCTAAGAGTGATGCCGTGAATCGGGAATTCAGTATCTTGAAAAAGGGCAAGAAGAATTATTTCGTACTGACATTCTGACAACGAGAGAACACGTGAAGTGTTCTCTTTTTTGATGGTACCTATGGTATAATAACGACGAGGAAATGACATGCAGAAAGTAATGAAGATCGTCTTATGCTTTGGTATCCTGGCACTCAGCGGATGTGCAAAGAAGACGGAAGATAACCAAGTCAATGATGCATATGAAACGTATTACAATACGGTCAGTGAGAATGTTGACTTTGAAACGAAGAGTGAGAACTTCAATACGGAATTAGAGATGACAAAGGTAGAAGATGGTACCTATCGCTATTATATTGTGATGGATCAGCCGTTGACCGCGATGTATGACATCGTTGCGATTGTTGTTGAAAATGACGTTGCGTTCAGTGATGCAGATAAGATGATGCCAAGCATTGGTATCTATGATGATACGAAATCGATGATTCCAGGGCAGGTCGATTCGGCCAGCGGATATGTCAAAGGTATTGCTTTATCCGGAGAAAGTGCGGATCCAGAGATTACCTTAAAGCTGATGGTGCAGTGGACCGATAAGACAAAGAAGAACAGCATCCGGGAGTTTATCAAATATGATCTGACTCCAGATGGCGTAAAGACAAATTGAGCAGAGATATGGCGAGAGCAAATGAAGTGTTGCATAAAAATTGGCTGGTAGATGGATTGCATGGAGTATCCGTGTTCCTGCTGATCAAACTGATCAGCCTTTTTTATATCGTTCCTTTTACCATGATGGCAGGATCATCTTTGGTCAGTGAAGCAGGGGCAGTCAAGGATATCAGTACGGTTGCTGTAGAAGCAGCGTGTGCCGGAATTCCGTATCTTGTTTTCTTAATGCTGTCTGCCCGGAAAGAAAAAGAAAATGTACGGACAACGCTGCTGATCCGCCGCAATGCAATGCAGATTGGCATGACCATTGCCTTTATTATTGCAGTGCTGGTACTGTTTTTTTCGAAATTGTTCAGTACATGGATCTTAACGGAACAGGCATCTGCAGAGGAACTGCTTTCTCTGCAGAGAATGCTTCAGGTATCAGCCATTGGAATCTACTTAGCACCATGGATGTATGATCTATGCGGATATCTATGGGGATGCGGGGAAGGAAAGATTGTATTCAAGACAAAGATCATCGAATGGATCGTTCGTTACAGTGTTCTGTTTTTGATTGGCGGCATTGCATGTGCGATGATGCCAAAGGACAGCAATCCGATGGGCATGATCTCTGTAATTGCTTTGATTGTTGGCTGTGCCGCTGGTCTGCTCTGTTTGATCCAGGCAGATCAGAAGAACTATGCCATACAGGCTGCACAGGCACGCAGGCAGCTGCAAGAAGCCGAATCACAGAGTGCAATCCGTCAGGAACTGCTGCATACATCTGTTGTGTTTTTCCTCAGTGCACTCTTTGGTAATGCTTCCAAGATCATTCGTGCATTCTTTTCAATCGGTTCTTTAACAAACATGGGTATATCGTACAGTGATGCAAAGCTTTTATACGGCATCCAAGCAATGAACTGTGATGTATGGGTCGAAGGAGGTCAATTGCTTTCTATCCTGATCTTTGCCTTATTTGTTGGCCGGATGGAAAAAGCATTCTGCGAAAAGAACGGAGAAACATTCCAGCAGGAAATGGAAGACTGGCTGAATACCGCATTTTATTATTTCATTCCAGTTTCTTTCCTATTGTTCTCTATGGCACGTCCAATCTATTATGTTTTCTATGGGATGGATGGATTCGAACTTGGTTCATCCTTGTTTGCGAGCAATGCACTGCTGGTCTTTCTCAGCAGTATGGCATTGGCATGCTGGCTGCTGTTGATCCGGCTGAAGAAATATAGTGAAGCGGTGCTGTATCTATTTGTCGGTGCTGTTGCAGAAGCAGTATCGTTCCACTTCTTGGTGCAGTCGTTTGGTGTCAATGGATTTGTCTATGCGTCCAGTTTGAACTGCCTTGTGATGATTTATCTGACATTCTCAAAGGTCAGCAATCTGACTGATATGGATTATACGAATGTACTATTGAATGGTGCACGGACCGTGATTGCCTCCCTTGGTATGAATGGTGCCTATGTTCTGCTGCGGACGTTTGTCTTTGATCCAATGAATACGGATCGGGGCAATGCTGTATGGCAGTGGCTGGTCATGGTGGCATGCTGTGTCCTTGTTTATATCTTCATCATGAATCTGATTGGCTTACGGAAGAAGGTCCATAAGATTGTAGAAAATCGTTCTTCCAAGGAGGAAATATAAGATGCTGCGATTAGACCGTATCCTTGGCAACGCAAGAGTTGGTACACGAAGCCAGGTAAAGAAAATTGTCAAAGAAGGAAGAGTCACAGTAAATGGGGAAGTCGCTCCATCTTCCGATATCCGTATTGATGAAACGACCGCCAAGATCGAAGTGGACGGCGTTCCTGTCTACTACGAACAATATGTGTACTACATGCTGAATAAGCCGGCAGGATATATTACGGCAACCGAAGGCAATGTTCCAATTGTTATGGACTTGATTGCAGAAGACTATAAAGGTATGTTTCCGTGCGGCAGGTTGGACAAAGATACGACCGGTCTTTTGCTGATCATGAATGATGGACCATTGGCACATGAACTGCTGTCACCAAAGAAACATGTTGAAAAAGAATATCTCGTAGGTCTGCAGTATCCTGTCACAGACGAAGATATTGCTCGGATTGCAGAAGGAATTTCCTATGATGGAGAAGATTACAAACCTGCCATCTATAAAAAAATCTCAGATACGACCGGTACCATCATCTTGAAGGAAGGGAAGTATCACGAGATTAAATTGATCTTTAAAGCATTAGCGAATGAAGTGATTTCGTTAAAACGCATCCGGATGAAAAACTTGATTCTGGATGATTCTCTGAAAGAAGGAGAATATCGTTCTTTAACGGAAGAGGAACTGGCAGATCTTAAAGATTTGGACGCGTGACAGCTGCGGGCTGATGATAGATTCCTGTCTTAGCATAGTCTTTTAAGGTAGCAATGACCTGCTGGGTCAATTCGTTTGGCGTAGAAGAACCGCTTGTGACCGCAATGCGGTCCTTTTCTTTGATCTGAGACTCTTTTAAATCTTCAATCGAATCAATCAGCAGCGCTTCCTTGACACCGGAACGTAAGCCAATCTCTTTTAACTGATTGGAATTATTGGAGCGCTTGTCACCAACAACAATCAAAAGATCAATGTCCTTGAGCTTCATCACGGCATCTTGACGGATCCTTGTTGCATTGCAGATTTCTTCCGCTATCACCGCATCTGGATATTTTTTCTTTGCGGCATCAATGATCTGTTTAGAATCCAGCAGGGACAAAGTGGTCTGATTAGTGATCAGGACATCATGCAGATCATTTAAATTACCTAAGTCTTCGCAACTTGTGATAAGATGTACCCTGTCTGAAAGGCCAACGGTACCTTCGGATTCGGGATGACCTTTCTTTCCTATGTACAGAACATCGCCACCTTTGGCACAATGTGCCTGGACGAGCTCATGGGTCTTTATGACATCGGGACAGGAAGCATCCACAATCGTCAGCCCTTTTGCAATCGCTTTGGCTTTGACGGCATCAGAGATGCCATGGGCTGTAAAGATAACGATACCGCTGTCGATACGATCCAGCAGTTCCAAACGGGACTTTCCTGGTTCTTCGACAAAGACAATGCCTAATTCTTCACAGGCATCTACGACATACTGATTATGTACAATCATGCCAAGCATGGATACTTTTACCCCTGGGTTGTTCTGTACGGTCTCCTTCGCAATACGAATGGCCCGTACAACGCCTTGACAATATCCTCTTGGAATTACACTGATAATTTCCATAACAGTACCTTTCTTTCAATGATGTAAAAACAGTATAATTAATTATAGGTGAGAATATGAAAAAATTTGAAGATTTTAATCTAAAAGATGACACAAAAAAATTTATTGAAGTGAATCACTTCAAAGAACCAACGCCAATTCAGGAAGATGTGATTCCTGCAGCGTTAAAGGGGAAGGATATCATTGGCCTGTCCGCAACTGGATCGGGAAAGACCCACGCGTATTTGATTCCAATCATGGAGAGGATTGATCCGTCTTTGGATGAATGCCAGGCAGTCATTACAGCCCCAACAAGAGAGCTTGCCGCGCAGATCTATGAGATGGCAAGAGTCATGGAAAAGATCAACCCAGAGATCCGTGTTCATTTGTATATTGGCGGAAAAGACCGGGAAAAGGATATCGAGACCCTAAAGAACAAGCAGCCGCATGTAGTCATTGGTACGCCAGGCCGTATCAAGGATCTGTTCCTCAATGCCGGTTCTCTGCGTATTGATCACGCTAAGCTTTTGGTTGTCGACGAAGCAGATATGACTTTGGAATTTGGATTCCTGGACGAGATTGATGCTTTTGCGGGACGTATGGATGAAGACCTGCAGATGATGGCTTTCTCCGCTACGATGCCGGATCAGTTGAAGCCATTTATCAAGAAGTATATGAAACATCCAATTACGTATCAGATTGGGGATACGGTCCGCTTTAATCCGGATATCCATCATGTATTGGTCCCTTGTTATCATCATACCTACGTTGAGACCATCAAGAGCATTCTTCCTGGTTTTAATCCATATGTATGCTTGATCTTTGCCAATACCCGTACAGAGGCATCTGAAATTGCTGAAGAACTGCGGCAAAGCGGCATCACTGTGACAGAGCTGCACGGTGATCTGACATCCCGTAAGAGAAAGCAGGCAATGAAGTCCATTGCCAGTGCACAGGATACCTATGTAGTAGCGACAGATCTTGCAGCCCGCGGCATTGATGTAGGGGAAGTATCCCATGTCATCAGCTGCGGCTTCCCAAAGGATCTGGAATACTATGTTCACCGTGCCGGCAGAACTGGCAGAGCAGGAGCTTCCGGTACATGCTACGCTCTGTATAAAGAAGAGAATGATGAAGCAATCCGTTCTTTGATGAAGCGTGGAATTCACTTTGATCATATGCGGTATCGTTCTACGGGATGGCAGGAACTTCGTCCATATGGACAGAAGCATCTGCGCAAAGAAGATGATGAACTGGATAAGAAGATTGCCATGGTATACAACAATAAGAAGAATACCAAGGTCAAGCCAGGTTATAAGAAGAAGAGAAAGAATGAGATTGATCGGATCTACCGTCACAAGAAGAGAGATATGATCCGTACCAAGATCAAGGATGAAAAGAAGGCAATGTATCGTGAGAAAGCCCGGAAAGATCGGTCTGGCTCATGATCATTGGCAGTCATGTACAAATGAAGGCGCCGGATTTCCTATTGGGCTCGGTAGAAGAAGCACTGTCCTATGGGGCAACCGCACTGATGCTGTATACTGGTGCACCGCAGAACACTAGAAGACGTCCCATCTGTGAGATGAAAGCCCAGGAAGCGAGAGATCTGATGCAGGCCAGCGGTCTGCCGATGGAACGGATGATTATTCATGCGCCATACATTATCAATCCAGCCAATTCGGTCAAACCGGAAGTGGCAGAGTTAGCAGTCAGCTTCCTGCAGCAGGAAGTGGAACGCACGCATGAAATTGGTGCACGGTATCTTGTCCTGCATCCCGGTTCCTTTACAACAACCGATCTTGATACGGGCATCCAGACCATTGTCCAGCAGCTGAACCAAGTTGATGTACCAGAAGATGTCACAATCACTCTGGAGACGATGGCTGGCAAAGGGTCAGAAGTCGGCTATGCCTTTGAACAGCTGGCAGAGATCCTCTCCAAACTGAAGCAGCAGGACCGCTATGGTGTCTGTATGGATACCTGTCATATCAATGATGCCGGCTATGATTTAACCAATTTTGACGGCATCTTAGATGCATTTGATCACAGCATTGGTCTCAAAAATTTATTTGTGATACATTTGAACGATTCTAAGAACGAGAAAGGTGCAAAAAAGGATCGTCATGCGAACCTTGGTCAAGGAACGATTGGCTATGAAATTCTGCATCAAATTGCCGTAAATCCGCGTGTAGAGCACATCGCAAAGATCCTGGAGACACCTTATATCAACGAAAAACCACCATATGCAATTGAAATTGATATGTTGAAGAGCGGCATCTATGATCCAAAAAGACTGGAACTGTAAAAACAGTTCCTTTTTTCTTTTGAACCAAAAGAAAACGATCTTTCGATCGTTCTCTTACTGTTTATGTTTTTCTTGGATGACGTCATTGATCTCTTGAATCAAAGCTTCTTTGATCTGATCCTGAGGTACGGTACGGACAACTTTTCCTTTCCGGAAAAGAATACCGGAATCATGTCCGCCAGCAACACCAACATCTGCTCTGCCAGCTTCCTGGATGCCATTGACAGGGCAGCCCATGATAGCAATCGTGATATCTTCTTTCAATGTACTGATATATTCTTCCATTTCCTTGACCAGCGGCAGCATATCATATTGGATGCGGCCGCAGGTTGGACAGGCAATTAGATCAGGAACATTGGAATATAAATGGAAGCATTTTAACAGCTGCTTGCCAATGATCAGCTCCTCTTTTGGCGGGGCAGACACCGATACACGGATCGTATCACCGATACCTTCATGAAGCAGGGTGCCAAGTGCTGCCGAAGATTTGACTGCAGATTCCGCAAAGCCGCCGGCTTCCGTCACGCCTAAGTGCAGCGGATATGGGTAATGATCTGCGGCTGCTTCGTAGGCAGCAATCGTTAATTCGACATTCGAACTCTTAAAGGACAGACAGATATCATGGAAATCCAAATCTTCCAGGATCTTCACATGACGGTCTGCACTTTCGATAAAGGCTTCGGCACATGGTCCGCCATACTTTTCAATCAGATCTTTTTCTAATGAACCGCCATTGATACCAATCCGGATTGGAATATGACGTTCTTTGCAGGCATTGACGACCGCTTCCGTATGTTCCTTGGAACCGATGTTGCCTGGATTGATGCGGATGGCATCGACACCGCCCTGAGCGGCAATTAAAGCCAATAAATAATTAAAATGAATATCTGCAACAATTGGCAGATGGACTCTCTTCTTGATTTCCGGAATGGCTCTGGCATCCTCTTCATCTAAAACAGCAATCCGGGCAATTTCACAGCCATTTTCTTCTAATTCATTGATCTGTGCGGCTGTTTTTTCAATATCTTTCGCCGGAACATTGGTCATCGACTGCAGAACACACTGATTCTGACCGCCGATTTGGACATTTCCAACGTAAATTGGTCTTGTCTCCGTACGTTTTAACATATTTTTTACCTCCGCTATTTATTATGGCATGGTTTTTTCTTTTGAGCGAGCAAGATACCACAAATTGCTTGAATTTCACATAAGGGGTATGGTATACTCATCATGCTGAAAAAAAGTCAGGAGGGATCACAACATGGCAACGAGAGAGAATATTACACTGAAGTGCTCTGAATGTGGTGAAGAAAACTACATCGGTACTCGTAACAAGCGTAAGCATACAGAAAAGTTCGAAATCAAGAAGTACTGCCCAGTATGCAAGAAGATGACTCTTCATAAGGAGAAGAAATAAGCCATTGGCTTATTTTTTTTACGTAAATGAACTTAGATATCCTGCCAATTGGCTTATATGAAGAGAATAGTTATGTTCTGCACGACCAGGGACATGTATTATTCATTGATCCGGGAAGATATGCGAAAGAGATCATGAAATGTGTCAAAGAAAAAGAAATCGTGGATGGCATCGTACTTACCCATGGTCATGAAGACCATACAGGTGCGGTTGATGATTTAGCGGAACAGTACCATTGTCCCGTGTATATGCATACCGCTGATCTGATCCTGACGGATCCGCGTCAGACGGGAAAGGGATACGATGGTCCTGTATATGCCAAGATTCTTCCTCTGGAAGAACAGACAAAGATCGGCACCTTTAGCTTAAAGGTGTATCATACGCCAGGTCATACCGAAGGTTCCTGCTGTATCCAGTATCGTAATCTTCTGTTTACAGGGGATACACTGTTTGCGTCCGATATTGGACGCACAGATCTGTTCTCTGGAGATGAAACAAAGATGATGCAGTCATTGATCTTACTAAAAGGATTATCCAATGACCTGCAGATCTATCCAGGACATGGTCCGGCATCGACCATGCATGAAGAAAAACTGCGGAACCCATATTTTTTAGCCATTCATTAAATATGCAATCAAGCAGGAAAGTTGCTGAAAGAATTGATATCCGCTAGAATATTTGTAGTTGGGGGAACGGAGGAGGAATCATTTATGAATTTTGTTTTTGATGGAAAAGCTTTTAAACAGAGAGCGAAGGCACAAGTTTCGAATGTCATCGTTATCTTTTTGATCTTCATTGGCATCAACCTTGTTCTTGGATACTTCTCATCTCGTTCGCCAATCCGCACAATTTATTACATGATTGAGAACAGCAGCTATATTCCAATGTCTGCCTACAAATATCTGGCAACTGGTCTGCTGGGAACGGGTGTGTTCTCTGGTCTGCTTGCATTTGTTATCCGCACTGTAGAACCATATTTTGAAACCAAGGCATGTCTTTATGCGAAAGATACACAGGAAAAAGTAGAGGTATCTGCTTTATTCAAGAGCTGTGACTGGGATGAATTCTTCAGCTACTTTCTGAAGCAGTTGATTGCTAATATTATCGTAGGAGCAGTCATTGCATTAAGCTTAATTTTATTAGCAGTCGCCTTTACGGCATCCATGACATATTCTGCTTACGGCATGACGATGACCAGTACACGTTATGTACAATATCATTCTGGTCTTGGTACAGGAACAATTGTTCTTCTGTTGCTGAGCTTATGCGCATGCTTTGCTGGAGCTGTCATGCATTACCGCTATGCGCTGGTCCCATTTATTGGATTGGAGCAGCCAAAGCTTGGTGTAATGGATACATTAAAGCTTTCGGCAGCGTCCATGAAGGGTTTCAAGTGGAACTTATTTGTGATGGATCTTTCCTTTATCGGATGGTATTTCCTGGTCGCAATTACAGGCGGACTTGTCGGTATTTATGTAATCCCATATCATGCATTAGCTATGACGGAAATGTATCGTACAATCGTTATTCATGATACAGAGCCGGCATCTGGAACAGATGCAGGTCAGCCAATCGATGCGGAAACAGTTGAGAAGCCAGAAGAAGCATCTTCTGAAAATACGGATGAAGCGCCTGCGGCAGAAGAAAAGAAAGAAGCAGCAGGCATGAACTTCTGCCCATACTGCGGCAGCAAATTGGCAGATCCAAATGCAAATTTCTGTCCAACCTGCGGAAAGAAACTGAAATAATCAAATGTAATTGTAGTCATCGCTGTTCCTGGCGATGACTTTTTTTAATTTGTCGAAGAGAATCGTTTGTTCTTTCGTGAATATAGAGGAAGAGGAACGATGGAAGAAAGATTGCAAAATATATTACGTGCTGCACTGCAGTATCAAGTCAGCGATATCCATTTTGCCCTGGATACGACCAAGGATGATGTCACGATTGATATGCGCAGCAGCAGTGGAATGAAACGATTGAAACATCATGCCGAAGATGCGTCCTTGTTCCGCTATCTGATGTATCGTGCCAATCTCGACTTATCAAATGCTTTCTTACCGCAGACCGGAAGTTTTGAAATGGAGATTGATAAACATATGCTTTCACTGCGCTTTGCGGTCGTTAACAGTTATCACATCACCAGCGGCGTCCTGCGGATTTTGAACAATCATCCGATCTTAACAATTGCGGAGTTATCAATGCAGGAAGATGCTCAGCATTGGCTGGCGAATATTACCAATCATAAAAGCGGTCTCTTTCTATTGTCGGGACCAACATCTTCCGGGAAAACAACATCCTTATATACCATTCTTTCCCGTGTACCGAACAAGAAAATCTATTCGATTGAAGATCCCGTAGAAATCCAAACGCCAGGAATCATCCAGCTGCAGGTGAATGAGAGCCAGCATCTTTCCTATGGAGAAGGTATCAAACAACTGATGCGTCATGATCCTGACGTGCTGATGATTGGTGAGATACGCGATGAAGAGGCAGCTCAGATGGCTGTGCGCTGTGCTTTAACGGGACACCTAGTCTTAAGCAGCATTCATAGTACGGATTGTGCCACCGCAATCTTACGGATGCGAGACTTAGGGGTCAAAGAATATGAGCTGAAAGATGTCCTCTATGGAATCTCAAATCAGCGCTTATATGAACGAGCGGATGGTACCCGCATTGGCGTCTATGAAATCATGAATCGAAAAGAGGTGATTTATTATTTGGAACATCGCAGGACCAGCGAAGGCTTCCAGAATCTGCAGGCAAGAATACAAGAACAGGTGGATACTGGAAATATTTCGAAAGAACAGGCAGACGCAGATCTGCTTGCATGAAAATGATCTTCATGCTTTATCCGATTTAATGAAGAATGGTTTCAGTTTTCAAGATGCTTTATCTGTTATACAAACAAGAAAGAATTCAAATACCGTAGCCAAGATCAGTGCCGAACTCAAAGAAGGGAAAACAAGCGATGCCGTCCTTTCGACATATTTGAATATGGAGTATAAAGGATACTTTATGGGCTTTATTCAATACATGTCCTTATCCGACACGTTAGCTGCGATCCTGCAGATCACGGCAGCAGAGAAGAAACAAAAGGAAGAATTGCTAAAAGGAATATTCTATCCAAGTCTTCTCTTTCTTGGTGTGACCATTGGTGTACTGGTCTTTGATGCATGTGTTTTACCAGTGATGACAAATATGATGGCAAGCTTTCAGTATGAAAATACAACAATCACAGTTACACAAAACTGCTTGGATTTTTTATGCAAAGGTATTTTGATTCTTCTTTTGATCAGTACTGCTGTGCTTGGATATTGCCTGCAGAAGAATCAATTGCTGAAGACATATCATTGGATCTCAAAATACGTTCCAGATGCACTGCTCGTGAAATATGCATCGACTCAATTCAGCCGTTTTTATTTGGAATGCCTGAAACGTAAGATTCCAACGAAAGAAGCATTATCTATTTTAAAACAGATGAAACAAAAACCATTGGTACAGGATATTGCAGAACAGCTCGACAGCCATCTGCAGGATGGAATACAGATGAATGAAGCAATGGCAGAAACAACGACAGAATCTGCTTTCGTACGGATCTTTCAAATCTCTTTGTATGCGTCGAACTGTGAAGATATGCTCGAAGGATATCTTCATATGGTACAGGAGAGGACCAGCAGTGAAATTCGTTTCTTTTCCCGGACCGTACAGGGAATTTCTTACAGTGCGGTTGGAATTGTGATTGTGCTTGTTTATCAGGTGTTATTAATGCCGATTCAAATGATGCAGACACTATAGGAGGGAAAGCGTATGCAGAATAGAAGTCAGGGATTTACTTTGCTAGAGATGACGATTGTCATCATTATTATTTCAGTGCTATTTCTATTGACGGTCCCGAATATTCAAAAGACACTGACAATCGTGAATAACAAAGGCTGTAAAGCAATTGAAAAAGTAGGGGACGCAGCCATTCTGCAGTACAAGATGGAATATGACGCGTATCCTGGTTCTGTCGAAGATCTCGTAAATGCGGGGCTGCTGACGGAAGAACAGACAAAGTGTGACGGTTCAAAAACATTGGTGATTTCCGATGGTCAAGCTTACATCCAATAAAGGCTTCTTAATGCTGGAAGTCTGTATTGCTGTTTTAGCCATTGCAGTGATGACACTGCTGTATCTGCCGTGTACGTCTTTTCGAAATTTTGATTTCTATTTGTTTGGTGATGCGTATATGGAACAGCAGAGTACAGCAATTTGTCAAAGAAAACCAATCTCCTGGGACAGTGGAAACATGGTGATTGGATTTAATGAGAAAGGAAACATCCATCAGCCAATGACGTATGAGATTGATGATCATGAAATTGTATTGGAACTGGGAGGTGGAAGACTTGAGTATAAATAAGAATGGCTTTCTACTCAGTGATGCCTGTGTTGGTGTTCTCATTGTAGGATTATGTGCATGTATGACAGCATCTGTAATCATATCGCATCATCGTTCGAAAGAATTGATCCGGCTGAACATTGAACAAAGTGAAGCGGACTTGGAAGCTGCCATGGAAAGAAATCAAATATGCGAAGACGAGCAGGATTTGCCCTGATTGAAGTGCTGCTGTCGCTGATGGTCTTAACAGCTATGGTACCAATTACGATTCTCTGTATTCAGCCATTTGGACCAATGCTTCAGTTTGATCAGGAGATTCAAGATCAGATTGCTTTAAGTCAGCTGCGGCGCATTCTGATGCTTTCCTACAATGTCTCCTGCAGAAGTGATGAAATTGATTTTGTTTATCAACAGCAGCCACGCTGTATTTCTTTGATCCATGATCATTTAGTAATTTCTCCCGGCACACAGATTTTTATGACAGAGATAGACCACGTAACATTCCTTGAAGAGGGGAAATTTATATATATTGTGTATATGAGAAATCAAAAAGAATATGAAAAAATTCTCACAGAAAAATATTAAAGGATTTGTTTCGCTGTATTTTTTGGGATTCTTATTGTACATTTCTGTGCTATGTACCGTGATTTTAGAAAATGACTGTCATCGTTTAAGAGTAATAAATAATATGAAAGAAGATACAGTCTATTTTCAACAAGAGAAGCAGGTATTGGATGCTTTTCGTCTCTTTTTGACAAGAGATCCGGACGAACAAGATCCATCTTTTGAAATTCATGACGGAACTGCCTACTATACGGTCGAAGGAGAATATCCAGAATTAGTAATTATCTATTTTGATCCGCAGACAAAAGAAATTTTGGATTTTGATGCGGAGAAGTATGGGTAAATGATACAACGTGTCTGTGCAATTATGGTATGATAAGGGCAAGGCAATCCTATGAAGAGAATACAGACAGGTCATCGCAGACTGAATACACCTCAGAACCGTTTGAAACGAGCGGTTGCGTATCGTTATGCTTCGAAAGCAAAGAAACATACGACATTGCAGAAGACTGAAAATACGATCAAATCATTTGCGGCGCATGCATCCACTGCGATACGGACAGAAAATCGAAATATTGTTCAAAAGGTTGTGAAACCAACTAGGAAAGAAGCACGAAATGCTTGGCTGCATGATATTGTGATGCAGCCGAATGCCTCTTTCTGGAAGTCGGTATTCCACCCATTGAAGACCATGCAGAAGGCAAATGATACGGATGTTGTTTCACTAGGCTATTTCAAAGGTTTCTTATGGCATCTGCTGGCATGGTTGATGTTCTCAGGATGTATTGCACATTTCTACCAAAGAAGTATTGAACTGAATGCCTATTCGCTGGCACGTTTCAACTTTACCGATACCTGCTGGCTGGCTGTACGGATTACACTGTTTGGATTGATCTTAGAATATCTTGCGTATCTGGTTATTTATGCGGCCAGCAATCTTACACATCAATCGTGTTCTTTATCTAAAATCATGGAAGGGGATGCATTGTCTGCACCGCTTACTGCAATGGTATTCCTGCTTTCTCTGCTGATATTAATGAAATTCTATATACTGGGGATGCTGTTGTTCATTGTGGCAGTTGGTATTGCCGGCGCATGGAAAGTCTATTCGCTTCATGAAATGAGTGGATACAGCTGGAAGTTTGTTGTGATTCTGGCGGCAGCATATGTGGCAGCTGGATTTTGTCTCTATGGAATCTATTATGAGACGGCCATGCAGGACTTGGTCGAGATCTATAAATTGCTGTAAGGTATATTGCTTGCATAATTTTGTACTTGCTATATACTGTCATTGATAAAACTCAGGGTTGGGTGTAATTCCCTACCGGCGGTAAACCCCGCGACCCCATATTTGGGAAGGAACTGGTGAGATTCCAGTGGCGACAGTAAAGTCTGGATGGAAGAGTATTCGTTTTTCGTTTCATATTCCCGGAGGTTTATCTTTAGACCTCCGTTTTATTTTGCGGAGGAAGGAGGATAATACCAGTTATGCAGGATTCAACAAAGAAGTTACTTACAACCAGAAACATTGCCAAAATTGCAATTCTATCAGCGATTGCCTTCATTTTGATGCTGATTGAATTCCCGCTTCCGTTTGCACCAAGCTTTTATAAGATGGACTTCTCTGAAGTGGCTGTCTTAATGGGCGGCTTTGCCATGGGACCATGGGCAGCTGTCGTAATCGAAGCATTGAAGATTGTTTTACATTTACTATTTAAGGGAACCATTACCATGGGCGTCGGTGAACTTGCGAACTTCCTGATTGGATGTGCCTTATGTATGCCGGCTGCCTGGATCTATAAGAAACATAAGAGCCGCAGCAGCGCTATCAAAGGAATGGCTGTTGGAACGCTATGCATGACCGTTGCAGGTGTACTGCTGAATATCTTCGTTCTGATCCCAGCCTATGTCGCATTTGCCAACTTCCCATTGGATGCCATTATCGGCATGGGAACACAGATCTTCCCAGCCATTCATGACGTTGTAACATTGGCATTGATCTGCGTTATCCCATTCAACTTATTAAAGGGAATTGTGGTCGGCGTGATCACAACTCTGCTGTATAAACACGTCTCACCACTGCTGCATCGATAAAAATGAGCGCTGAAAAGCGCTTTTTCTTATAAACAGACGTTAACTGGTTTGGCCATTATGGTATAATAAGATGGTTTAGAAGGGATAAATTTATGGCCGGACTATCACGTACAGAAAAATATAAAGATTTAAGATCCCGCCTGCAGGATGATACAGGCAGTGACCTCAGTACAAAAGCTTTAAATCCATATGAGACAAGATTGAATCAGATTGACGCAAATAATTTTGCTGCTCCGGATACTGCCATGGATGATGAACACAGCGCTGCGCATGCAAGAGAAGTCACAAAGGAAATCCCTATCCAGCAGCCTCTGCATCGTACGCAGCATGAACATGTAGAGCCTTCGTTCAACGAAGGATTTAAAGATAATGAAAACTATTCTGCTGCATTCGATAATGATTATCTGAATCAGTATATCCGGGAAGTAAAACAATATAATCTGGAACAGGGAAGTGCATTATCCGATAATACACAGATCAATGTCCTGCGTCAGCTGGAGAGAAATAAGAATGGAGATGCCAGTGATCCATACGCAAAATTTGGCAACAGTCCATTGAATATGCCTAAGGCACCGGCAGAACTGGATACACCAGTTCAGACCGCTGAGATTCCTTTCCAGAAGCCGGTTGTCGAACCAGCACCTGCACCAGCGGTACAGCCAGTGCAGACACCAGCCGCACCGGAACAGACCGACCCAAGGGCACGGGTGCAGATCATTCATCAAAATGCACCCGTCTCCAATTCACGAAAGACCTTTACCGAGGATCTGTTTGAAAATGATGATGAGATGGACAATGTGCGCAACACCCAGAATCTGACCAAAGAAGACATCATGGCAGAGGTCCAGAACCTGGTGAATGGCACAAAGCAGCAGGATTATTCCACTGCTTCACAGAACACAGGATATGACCGTAACTTTGACGATGGACGTACAGCACGTCAGCAGTTACTGAATGAAACAACACAGATGCGTGCACAGCTGGATGATTATGAAGACAACTTAAATGAGGTCTCCAGCCGGATGCAGCATACCAATAAGATCTTGAACATTGTATTGATTGTATTGATTATTGCATTAGCAGTCATACTTGGCATCGTGATCTATTGGATCGTACTGGCTAAAGGATGAGAAAAATGGCTATAAATATTGCAATTGACGGACCAAGTGCTGCCGGAAAAAGCACCATTGCCAAGCGTTTGGCAAAAAAATTAGGATATGTGCATCTGGATACAGGTGCGATGTATCGTTCTACAGCTTATAAGGCAGTACAGAATCACATCTCATTAGAGGATGAATCTGCTGTCTGTGAGATGTTGAAACATACTGAAATTAAATTAACTTCCGATGGGAAGGTTTTCCTAGATGGCAACGATGTTTCATCGGTAATCCGTACGGATGAGATTTCTTTAGCTGCTTCTTCAGTATCGAAGCTGGGACAGGTCCGCAAAGACCTGGTCAAAAGACAGCAGGAGATGGCTGCCGCAAAGGGATTCATTATGGATGGCAGAGATATCGGCACAGTTGTCTTAAAGGACGCTGAAGTCAAAGTATTTATGACTGCTTCCCCAGAAGCACGTGCAAAACGCAGATATGATCAGAATATCGCAAATCATATTCCGACCAGTGATATCGCAACCATTGCGGAAGAGATTCGACAGAGAGACTACCAAGATACACATCGCGAAAATTCTCCATTAGTAAAGGCGGAGGATGCCGTTGAAATCGATACTTCAAATATGACGATTGAAGAAGTAACAGACGCCATTGAAGCATTGGCAAAGCCTTTTCTGGAAAAGGAGAAGGTATGAAGAATAATGGAATTATAGCGATCGTAGGCAGACCAAATGTAGGAAAGTCTACGATCTTTAATCGTATTGCCGGGCAGAGAGTGTCCATCGTAGAGGACTTGCCAGGTGTGACGAGAGACCGGATCTATACAACTGGTGACTGGCTGGGGAGACACTTCCAGCTGATTGATACAGGTGGTATTGAGCTGGCAGATCAGCCATTTCAGGAAGAAATCCGGGCACAGGTACAGATTGCCATTGATGAAGCAGATGTCATCTTAATGATCTGTGATGGCAAGCATGGCCTGAATGATGACGATAAATACATTGCCGGCATCTTACAGAGATCCAATAAGCCGGTTGTTTTAGGCGTCAATATGATCGACGATGATTCCCGTCTGGTCAATATTTATGAATTCTATGCTTTGGGATTGGGAGATCCAATTGCGGTATCTGGTGCTCATGGCATTGGTATTGGTGATATTCTTGATGCCTGCCTGAACAAGATGCCGGACGAGAATGCCAAGGATGTCGATGAAGGCGTGCATATTGCTGTTATTGGCGAGCCAAACGTTGGCAAATCTTCTTTAGTCAATGCTATCTTGAATGAAGAACGTTCCATTGTCTCAGATATTCAAGGGACAACAAGAGATGCGATTGATACACCATTCAAGCATGATGGCAGACCATATGTCATCGTGGATACTGCTGGTATCCGTAAACGCGGCAAGGTCTATGAGAACGTCGAAAAGTATTCGGTCCTGCGGGCAATGTCTGCGATTGAACGCTGTGATGTTGCACTGTTTTTGATTGATGGTGAACTTGGTATCAGGGAACAGGATAAACATGTGGCAGGTTATGCCTATGAAGCAGGCAAGCCGACAATCATTGTGGTCAATAAATGGGATGCCGTGGAAAAGGATACACATACCATGGCTGCCTTTACCGAAAAGATCAGGAATGAATTTGCCTATCTGTCGTATGCACCAATTATCTTCGTCTCCGCAAAGACTCACCAGAGAGTAGATACAATTGTGCCTATGGTCGATAAAGTGTTTGAAAACAGTACCCGTCGGATTCCAACGAATATCTTGAACCAGGTCATTGCAGATTCCCAGGTGACCAATCCAGCGCCGGCACGGAATGGCAAACGGTTCCGTATTTATTACGTAACGCAGGTCACCAACCAGCCGCCAACCTTTGTCTTAAGCTGCAATGATCCAAAGCTGATGCATTTCTCTTATCAGCGTTTCATTGAAAATACATTACGATCTGCCTTTGATTTTGAAGGAACTCCAATTCATATCATTGCGCGTAAGAAGGTAACAGAATGAAAATCCGGATTCTTGGAACAGGCAGCTGGGGAACAGCACTTGCCCAAGTGGCAGCAGACAATGGCAATGATGTTATTATGTGGGGCATCAATGAAGCAGAAGTTCATGATATTGAAGTCAATCATCATAACAGTGCTTTCTTTGATACACCCGTCTCTGACAAAGTCCATGCCAGTATGGATCTAGCGATATTGAAAGATGCAGATATTCTTTTAGTCGCTGTACCTACGATGGCCATGGAAGAAGTCTTAAAGAAAGCCGTTGCGGTGCTTGATCATCCTGTGATCATTATCAATGTTGCCAAGGGATTCCATCCTGTGACACATGAACGCCTGTCAGTTGTCATTGAAAAGATCATTCCAGCGGACAAGCGGACAGCAGTGGTATCCTTGATTGGTCCAAGCCATGCGGAGGAAGTCATTCTGCGTCAATTGACACTGCTCAATGCAGTATCGAACGATGAGGCAAGTGCAGAGAAGATTCAGAAGGTCTTCTCCAATGATTATTTCCGTGTTTATCGGAATACAGATGTCATTGGTGCCGAGACTGGCGTTGCTTTAAAAAATGTCATGGCTATTGCCTCCGGCATCCTGGAGGGATTTGGTCAGGGAGATAATGCAAGAGCCGCATTGATGACGCGTGGACTTGCGGAAATGACCCGTTATGGCATTGCCCAGGGAGCCCGTCCAGAGACGTTCTTAGGACTGGATGGCGTCGGTGATCTGATTGTGACCTGTACCTCACAGCATTCCCGTAACTTTATGGCCGGTTATCAGATTGGCAAAGACGGCAGTGCAGAACGGTTCATGAAGGAAAATAAAAAGACGGTCGAAGGCATCTATGCCTGCAAAGTCATTCATGAAGAATCCATTAAGCAGGGAATTGATATGCCGATTACCAATGAGGTCTATGCAGTTCTGTATGAAGGAAAGAACCCAAAAGAAGCAGTACGGGATCTGATGGGACGTTCCTTAAAAGCAGAATCAAATATGGAATTTTAAAAAAGAGGTTGTGTACTTCCAATTGGAAGTTCCACAATCTCTTTTTGTTATGCGTTCTGCAGCTGCGCAATGGAAAGATCCAAACGGCGCAGTGTTTCTTCTTTGCCTAAGATATGAGCAATTTCAATGGCACCACCTGGTGTGAACTGCATGCCAGTGATTGCCAAGCGCAATGGGAACAAAATGATACCATTCTTGACGCCAAGCTGTGCCGGCAGAGCCAGCAGCTTCTCATGAAGCGCTTCTTCGGAATAATCCTCTTGTTCCGCCAGGACCTTGCGACATTCCTTCAGGGAAGAAAGCGCAACTTCTGGATTTGTCTTCATCTTCTTATTGATATAGAGAGAATTGTCATACGCAGGGAAGGTGTCAAAGAAACCAAGCATTGGTGCGATATCCATTAAGGTATCGGCTCTCTGCTGAACAACCTTGGCTATGGCCTTTTTATCGAAGTCTCCCTTAACAGCTTCATCAATATACGGCTTTGTTAAGTTGTAGTACGTATCAATATCCATTGCACGCAGCCACATGCCGTTGATCCATTTTAACTTTTCTGGGTCAAAGATTGCACCGGAAGTACCGATGTGCTTGACATCAAATGCCTGTACCAGTTCATCCAGGGTAAAGATCTCACGGTCTTCACTTGGGGACCAGCCTAATAATGCAATGTAATTCAGAATGGCTTCTGGCAGATAACCCTTGGCGACTAAATCCTGGAAAGAAGCATCGCCATTCCGCTTGGATAACTTATTGTGCTCATCCTTCATGACAGGCGGGCAGTGGATATAGCGGGGAATGTTCCATTCAAAAGCATCATAGATAAGGTTGTACTTTGGTGTCGAGGACAGATATTCCATACCTCTTACAACATCGGTAATGCCCATCATGTGGTCATCGATGACATTCGCAAAGTTATAGGTAGGGAAGCCATCGCTCTTGATCAGGATCTGTTCATCCAGAGTTTCATTCTCAACGGTAATGTGTCCAAAGACTTCATCATCGAAAGAAGTTGTGCCGGTCGTAGGAATTGTCTGACGGATGACAAACTTATCACCCTTGGCAATTCTTGCCTCACACTCTTCTTTGGTCATTAATTTACAAGGATCATCGTACTTAAAAGATTCTCCGCGTGCTTCCTGGAGCTCTCTCTGGGCATTGATCATCTCTTCATCACAGAAACAGTAGTGGGCACCGCCTTTTTCTACCAGTTCCTTCGCATATTTCATATAAATGCCGCTTGCCATTCTTTCAGACTGTACATAAGAACCATAATTACCGCCAACATCCGGTCCTTCATCATGATCCAAATGACATGCCTTTAAAGTCTCATAAATAATATCGGTTGCACCTTCTACTAAACGACCCTGATCGGTATCCTCGATACGGAGGATAAATACTCCATTTGGATCTTTTTTCGCAACTAAATACGCATAAAGGGCAGTACGAAGATTGCCAATATGCATATAACCAGTTGGACTTGGTGCAAATCTTGTTCTAATAGCCATATTCTTTTACTCCTTTGCCTGTACAATTTTACTCTTAAATAGTATTTTAGACAACGAAAAAGGCTCATGTTAACAGCATATATTATGGAAATCATCGTGGAAGGACAAATGAACCTGCCAAATTTTGACGCGGAAATATCGAACAAAAAGTCCTTGCATTGCCCTAAGATTTGGGTATAATAAACAGTGCTGTTGGGATATAGCCAAGCGGTAAGGCAACTGGCTCTGAACCAGTCATTTCGGGAGTTCGAATCTCTCTATCCCAGCCATAAAGATTCTGCAAACTGCAGAGTCTTTTTTTTACCTTCTTTTTAGCATAAAATAAGATTATGAAAACATACTTATCCATGGATGTCGGCAGCTGCAAAGTCAAATACGCAATCATTAATGAAAAGCTGGATGTGATTGAATCTGGTTCCGCTTATTCCATTTTGGATGATAAAGAAAAATTATTTACAATCTTTGCGGATATCGCTAAGAAATATCAGGGTCAGGTCGAAGGAATGACGCTGTCGATTCCTGGAGTCATCGATATGCAGACAGGGTTTGCCTACAGCGGCGGTGTCTTTAACTGGGTCGATCATGTACCGTATGCACAGGAAGTATCAAAGGCGGTTGGCATGCCAGTCGCTGTATGCAATGATGCAAAAGCTGCAGCCTTTGCGGAAATTGGCTATGGGTCTTTAAAGAAGACACAGAATGGTGTTCTATTGATGCTGCTGGGCGGTGGAATTGGCGGCGCGGTAGTGATTGACGGCAGACTTGTGAATGGCAGTCACTATGGTGCTGGTGAGTTCTCTTATATGATGGGGGATTACCGCAACCGAGATGATAATGAAGACATGTTTGCAAGTGCCTGCAGTATGGATGCTTTAGCACAGCTCGTCTCTGCCCGTTGTGAAAAGAAGATGAATGTCTTCCAGATCATGGCAGGACTAGCGGATAAGGATGTCAACGTCATCAGCGGAGTCAAAGATTACTGCAATCGGTTAGCCCGGTATATTTACAATATTCAGTGTGTCGTGGATGCTGAACGGTTCGTTATCAGCGGGACGATTACCGATGAGCCGATGATCATGGATATGATCAATGAGGCAGTCGATGAGACATTCCAAAATGCAAGATTCCAGCGTATCTATCGGCCGGAAATCAAAGATGTCGTATTCCATGATGATGCAAAGCTCTATGGAGCGGTGTATCATTATCGGCAGTTATATGAGGGCATTGAATGAATTCCATTGTTTATGAAAAAGAAATGCCTGTCTTTCTGAAGCCGTATTGTGCAGCAGAAGAAATGCAGCGCTTAAAAAAAGTGGATATGAACTGCGGGATGAATTTTACATCAGTCCCGCTTTTTCAAGGTATTGAACCGTATACAAGATATGAGCATTCTGTCGGAGTTGCCTGCATTGTCCATCACTTTACAAAGGACCCGATACAAACATTAGCTGGTCTGTTTCATGATATTTCGACACCGGCATTTTCCCATGTGATTGATTTCATGCATGGCGATGCGATGAAGCAGGAAAGCACGGAAGAAGAAACACAGAATATACTTGCACATTCGCATGCAATCATGAAGCAGCTCAAGATTGACGGTATCCTTTTAGATCAAGTGTATGATTATCATCGCTATCCAATTGCGGATAATGATCGGCCAAAACTTTCTGCCGATCGACTGGAATATACGCTCAGTGCTGCTATGGACTATGGTTTTGCGTCGAAAGAAGATCTGCAGCCGCTGTATGACGATATTGTCATCGGCGTCAATGAGGAGCAGGAGCGTGAACTGGTCTTTCAGCACGCCAAGCAGGCAACAGCCTTTACGAAGATTGCATTACGAAACGGCAGAGTCTTTACAAGTATCGAAGACCGCTATTGTATGGAAGTCCTGGCACGTTTAGTGAAACAGGCCATTGACATGCATGTATTATGTGAAGCAGACTTATATACCAATGAAGAAATGGTAACAGCGAAACTGGCAAACAGCGAGATGCGTCAGGCATGGCAGGCATATCGTTCCATTCGACAGGTCATGACATTACCAATGAAACGAGATGGCTGGATCTCCATGCCGGCAAAAAAAAGGTACATTGATCCATATTGTCTGGAAAAGCAAAGCCGAGTGTCACAATATGATGCGGCAATCAATCAAGAAATGAACGCGTTTCTAAATGAGACGGATGAAGAATATATGAAGGGGATCATGAAAGATGGAAAAGAATACAATTGTTGTGGCGAGTACGAATCAAGGTAAGATCCGTGAGTTCAAAGAAATGCTGGAACCAAAGGGATATGTTGTAAAATGCTTGGCTGATTTTCCAGATATGCCAGAGACGGAAGAAACAGGAACGACATTCGAAGAGAATGCTGTGATCAAAGCACAGGCGGTGACTGACCGTTATCAGATCATGGCGATTGCGGATGATTCCGGGTTGGAGATCGATGCATTGGATAAGAATCCGGGCGTGCACAGTGCGCGCTGGCTGGGACACGATACCCCATACGATATTAAAAATCAGAAGGTACTGGAACTGTTAAAGGATAAGAAAGACCGTACCTGCCGCTATGTATGTGCTATTGCGATTACGCGGGTTGGCGAGGAACCGGTCGTCTTCTGCGACACTTGTGAGTGTATCATTGCCCAGCAGCCAAAGGGCAGCAATGGCTTTGGCTTTGATCCGATTGTCTACTATGAACCATATCAGAAGACCATGGCAGAGATGACAAAAGAAGAAAAGAACGGAATTTCGCATCGTGGCAAAGCAGTAAAGAAATTGGAAGCGTGGCTGGCGAATGAAGCTCACTAAGATTGCTGCCGTCATTGCCGGAATCCTCGTACTTGTCGGCATATTATTGTCCGTCATTTTTACGATTAGTTTTGATCACAGCTTCTATGCCTATGAATACAAGACTTATGGTCAGGCTGAAAAGATTGGCATGTCGGATGAAGACTTGATGAATAGTACAACAACACTCTTAGATTATATTGAAGGAAAACGGGATGATATTGTAGTTGAGGCAACGGTAGACGGAAATACCATTGATGTCTTCAATGAGCGGGAAACACTGCATATGGTCGATGTGAAAGAACTCTTTCAGAAAGCGGACATGGCACGCAATATCGCCTTATGGGGCGGATTGATCCTATTGATCGTGATCTTAGCAAGACATCGGGATGGCTGGCTGAGCCTGTTACGGGATACATACCGCTACAGTCTATTGATCCTAGGCATCTTCATCGGGGCCTTAGGCATCTGGGCAGCAGTGGATTTCTATGATTTCTGGGTAGATTTTCATTATCTCTTTTTTGACAATACGCTGTTCTTCTTAGACCCAAACACAAGCATTATGATCAATATGTTCCCAGAAAATTTCTTCTTTGATCTGGTCTTCCGTATTATTTTAGTTTTTGTCATCATCGCGGTCGTTCTTGGGGTGATGATCCGCTGGATGTATATCTTGAAACAAAGAAAGGTGCTGCAAAATGATTAATGTTGTTTTATATGAACCGGAGATTCCGCAGAATACTGGAAATATCATGCGTACATGCATGGCATTCAACTGCCGTCTGCATTTGATCGAACCATTAGGTTTCTATATGGATGAAAAGCATCTGCGCCGTGCAGGCATGGATTACCGTGATCAGATAGACTATACCGTGTATCCGAACTGGGAAGATTTTAAAGCAAAGAACGAAGGCTCGTTCTATTACGTCACACGCTATGGTTCGAAGACACCTAGTGATTTCAACTATCAGAAAGATGTTGATGAAGGCAAAGATATCTATGTGGTCTTTGGCAAAGAAAGCACGGGCATTGATAAGGAAATCCTGTATCAGAATCTGGACCGCTGTGTCCGTATTCCAATGGTTGAGAATGCTCGTTCCTTGAACCTCAGCAACTGTGTAGCCTTATGTATTTATGAAGTGATGGATCAATTAGGATATCCTGGACTGGCAAGGGAAGAGGTCATTAAAGGACCGGATTTCCTGAATCAGGTGCATGTTCGTGGACAGAAACAATAACGTTGTCTATAATGCGGGAGAAAGCTGGTGAAATAAATGCTGGAGTCAGTGAGTGATCTTGTATCGTTGATTGTCATGATCTTCTGTGTTGTGCTGGGCATTTATTACCTGTATTCTCTGTCGAATCTTCATCGCAGTATTGAACTGAAGAAGAAGGAAGATTTGTATTATCGTCTGCATGAAGAATTGAATGAAGACGAAGAGAAGGATGATACAGGAATTGATTCACCAGACGACTGAGAAGGAGCAGATGGGGATATGCTGCAGGAATGCATGAATTTAAAACCAAATCAAAAAGCAGAACGTCCATATTCGGATGGTCTTCGTTTAGGTGATTATATTTGGATCAGCGGACAGCTTCCTCTGGATTTAAAGACAGGGAAGATTGTGGAAGGCGGCATGAAGGAACAGACCGCACAGGCAATGAAGAATATCTGTGAAGTCTTAAAGAATTATGAACTGTGCATGGAACATCTCATGCGGGTCACTATCTATATGACAGATATGTCGCAGTATGAAGTGATGAATGATGCGTATGCATCGTGCTTTGAAGATGTCTTTCCGACCCGCAGTGTAGTTGGTGTCTCTTCCTTGCCGTATGGCGCATTGATTGAAATTGAAGGATATGCGATGGATACACGGGCATTGGAAGTTCTGTGCAGCGGGGAAGAATGCTGCGAAGAAGAAAGTGGATGCTGTGTACTTGGGGAAAAGAAATGAATGTTCTATTGATGAAGGGAACGGCGAAAGGGTGCGTTCTTTGGGATGAGCAGAGCAAGGAAACAAGTGTCGCAAAACGGCCGGAGGTCCTCTTAGCAGAACGGTGCATCCAGAATGGCTGCACCATGGAAGGACGCGAGAAGGCCTTCCGCATCTTGACAAACAGCAGTCAAAAGGCAGCTGTCTTAGTGAATGAGCATCACCAGGAACTCTGGTTTCCGACTTTGTCACGGACATGTGATACCTGTCAATGGATCTCTTACTTCCATGTGGTAAAAGCATTTGCGGCAGCCGACAGTACCTGTGAAATCTTATTTGATACTGGAAAAAAAGAAACCGTGAACTGCAGTGTGCGTACGATTCAGAATCAATTGAAGAGATGCCGTCTTTTTCTGCAGAAAATCAATGAAAACTACTGAAAAAAACCAGTAAACATGGTATTATCATGGGGCTGGCTTTTTTAGAGGCTTGTATGACAAATATGAAGGAAAAAGAAATGATTAAATTCAATCATGAAGATATTGGCGAGATCATAATGATCGTTCTTTCGGCGATGATCTATTCAGTCGGCATGAATATCTTTGTACATTCGGGAAACTTATTTCCAGGCGGCTATTCTGGAATTGCCCGTCTGTTATCCTTGTTGAGTGAGGATACGTTCCATATCTCATTCTTATCGTTCTCTGTGTTCTATTTCAGTATGAACATTCTTACGACCTTCCTAGTATGGAAACGAGTCGGTCATAAATTTGTTTTATACAGTGTACTGTGGTTCACGTTGACATCTGTCTTTACCAGTATGATTCCGTATTATCAGATGACTTCCGATCCACTTCTGATCTCGGTCTTCGGCGGATTGGTCAACGGATTTGCCATTGGCATTGCCTTACGCAACAACGCCAGTTCCGGCGGCTCCGATTTTATTGCGATTGATCTGTCAGTCCGTTTGAACCGTCCTACTTGGAACTATATCTTTGCCGGAAATGCAGTTGTCCTGTTCATTGCTGGCTGGAAGTTCGGCTGGAACCAGGCATTGTATTCCATCATCTTCCAGTATGTTTCCAAGGAAGTTGTCAATTCCATGCATCAGCGCTATAAGACAACACGTGTTCAATGTGTAACAGACTATCCGGATGAGATCTCCAATGCGGTCTTCCATGCCTGCCGCCATGGCATTACCCGAATCCCATGTGAAGGGGAATACAGTCATAAGGGACATTCCTTACTGCTGATCACCATCAATACATATCAGCTGCGGGATGTCATTGAAACAGTCCAGACAGTTGATCCGCATGCCTTTATCACGGTGAACAGTGTTGACCGTGTCGTTGGAAATTACTATCAGAAACCGCT
>Ga0183101_1000089_pt1 | contig 155599 bp, 148 predicted proteins | sample Biomet3_FD_127790 | JGI IMG/M metagenome (GOLD analysis project Ga0183101, IMG submission 127790) | Microbial communities from bioreactor (seeded with sewage sludge) at LBNL, California, USA - Biofuel metagenome 3 | ecosystem: Engineered > Bioreactor > Anaerobic > Unclassified ... | reverse complement strand
GAAGTAAAACTTAGAAGCAGGGTGAATAGAGTATGAAAACTATAATGCAGGATATTGCAAGGTTAGCAGGGGTATCTCCAGGAACAGTTTCTAATGCATTAAATAATAGAAAGGGCGTTAGCAAAGATACTAAGGAGAGAGTTTTAAAGATTGCTGAAGAGCTTGGCTATTATAGAAGTAGCAAAGAGGAGTCTAAAGTAATTAGATTTATAATCTTTAAAAAACATGGTTATGTTGTTTCAGATACACCTTTTTTTTCAGGGCTGATTGAAGGAATAGAAAGAGAGTGTAGAGCTGAGGGATTTGAAGTTCTAGTTTCTCATATAATTTATAGTGAGCATAATGATGAGGATGTGCGTGAAATTGTTAAGCAGGAGCAGATTGCAGGAGTTTTGTTGCTTGCAACGGAGATGAATGAAGTAGATTTAGAACCTTTCCGAAAACTTAGTGTACCAGTTATTCTTTTAGATAGCTATTTTAATAATGTAGACTTTGATTATGTACTTATAAATAACTGTAAAGGCGCGTACCAAGCTGTTAAGCACTTAATAGAAAATGGACATATAGAAATAGGATGCTTAGGAAGTTCAAAACCTATAAAAAATTTTAATTATAGATATGAAGGTTTTAAGGATGCTTTAACTGAAGCTAACTTGAGTGTTTACAAAGAATATGAATTATTGCTTGAACCCACTCTTGAGGGCTCTTATAGAGATATGAAAGAACTACTTAAGAGTAAAGATTTGAAGCTACCAACAGCTTTTTTTGCATTTAATGACATAATAGCCCTTGGTGCTATTAGAGCTATGAAAGAAAATGGAATAAATATTCCAAATCAGGTGTCTATAGTTGGGTTTGATGATATGCCCTTTTGTGAGATAAGTATGCCTAGATTGACTACAATAAGAGTACATACACAGTATATTGGTAAAACAGCTATAAGAAGATTGATGCAAAAGATATCTGAACAGTATGAACAAAAGTTAAAAATTGAAATAAACACTGAATTGGTTGAAAGAGAAAGTGTAAGAAAATTATGAATAAATTTTATTATAAAATGGTCATAAATGAATAAAAAACTAAATATTTATATATAGATATATGATTATTTATATGTAAATTTAAATAAACGTTTAAATCTCTTTTAATCTATATTTTAGATGATAAGAGAAAATATAATATTGATAATCTGGAGGGGGAAAATTATGAAAAGAAGAATGAAAACATTAATGTGCTGCTTAACAACCTTATGTATGACAGGTGCATTGTTTGCAGGTTGCCAAACAAAGACACAGGAAGCTGCAAAACCTGCGGAAAATTCTAAATCTAAATTGATAGTTATAATTACACCTTCACACAGCAATCCATTTTTTAAATCTGAAGCAGTAGGGGCTGAGGCTAAGGCTAAGGAACTTGGTTATGAAACATTAACACTTGTACATGATGATGATGGGAATAAACAAAATGAATTATTTGATACAGCTATTTCTAGAAAAGCAGCTGCAATTATATGTGATAATGCTGGTGCAGATATCACAGTAGCTGCTGTGAAAAAAGCGAAGGCTGCTAAAATACCTACTTTCCTTATAGACCGTGAAATAAATGTTACTGGTGAAGCTGTTTCACAAATAGTAGCAAATAACTTCCAAGGTGCAAAATTAGGTGCTGAAGAATTCGTTAAACAAATGGGCGAAAAAGGAAATTATGTAGAATTAGTAGGTAAAGAATCAGATACAAATGCTGGAATAAGATCAAAAGGCTATCATGATGTTATTGATCAATATACTGACATGAAGATGGTTGCTCGTCAAAGTGCAAATTGGAGTCAAACAGAAGCTTATTCTAAGATGGAATCAATAATACAAGCTAATAAGGATATAAAAGGCGTAATTTGTGGAAACGATACCATGGCTATGGGTGCTATGGCTGCAATAAAGGCTTCAGGATTGAAAAATATTATTGTAGTAGGTTTGGATGGTAGTAATGAAGTTAGAGATTCTATATTAGCTGGTGACATAAAAGCTACAGTACTTCAACCTGCATTTATGATATCTCAATTAGCGGTGGAACAAGCTGATAAATATATTAAAACAGGTTCAACAGGGGAGCAGGAAAAACAACTTAAGGATTGTGTATTAATTACTAAGGATAATGGAAATAAATTAGAAACATTTAATATGAAGAAATAATAAAAATTCATTATTTTTAAGGTTGGGATGGCTTTACAACCATCTCAACGTTAATATTAAAATATTATTTTTAGATGGGGAGAGTATCATGAAAAAGATTTATGAGTCTACAGATAAATTTAACAAGAATCATAGATTTAAAGTTAATCATATGAGGAATTTAAAAATGTTGTCATTAATTACATTGTTGGTACTTTCATCTTTTATGCTTTCTGCTTGTAAGTTATTTACGGTAGTTAACAATGATAAAGATAAGGATTCTAAACAAGATGTTGCATTTTATTTTGATGATAAAAGCTTCGATGCCAATAAATTTATTGATTCTGAATGGAATAATAAAATTATGACAACTATTGAAAAGCGCTCAGTGGACATTCTAGATCTAACTAAAGAACTTAAGAGTAATGTAGATAATGCTGGTAAAAAATATGGAATAAGAAGTGGACAGGAAGGAAATGCGTGGAATTTCATTGTAAAAGGTAAGGGGAAGGTAATTGCAGTAAACAAACAATTGAAAAACGGGACTATAGATATAGATCTTGCCCCTTATGATGGTAAGGCAGATTTGAAAATTCAAATTGGTACTGTAATAAAAGGTACAGCTATAAGAGATTCATTGGACTTTATAAAATTCGATGATTATAAAAATCAAATGGTATTTGCTGAAATATCTAATGCTATTCATAAAAGAGTTAATGAGCAAATATTAAGTAAAATAAATTTTGATAACGCTAAAGATAAGGAGATAGATTTTGTTGGTGCATTTACTTTTAAGTCCTTAGATGAAATTGTTATTACTCCTGTAAAAATAGGGATAACAGGAGGTGGAAAATAATGAGTGAAAATAATGAGGTTGTTGATATAAAACAAGAAGAGGAAGTGTGTCTTGAGGCTAGTAAAGTGACAAAAATTTATCCAGGAACTATAGCATTAAATAAGGTAGATTTTAATGTGTATCGTGGCAAAGTTAATGTATTAATTGGAGAAAATGGAGCGGGAAAATCTACTTTGATGAAGATAGTTGCAGGAATAGAGCAGCCAAATGAAGGTACAATTAAATTGAATGGAGAGGAAATACACTTAAAAAATACAAGAGAAGCATCAGAAAAGGGAATAGGCATTATACATCAAGAATTAAATTTATTTCCAAACTTGACTGTTGCACAAAATATTTTTATGGGCAGAGAAGAAACAAAGCATGGTTTTGTGTTAAATCATAAAACACATATAGAGAAAGCGCAAAAGTTGCTTGAAAAGCTTGAGCATCCAATTAATCCAAATACATTAGTTAGTGATTTGAGAGTAGGACAACAGCAAATTGTAGAAATAGCAAAAACTATGGCTCAGCGGGACTTGAAGGTTCTTATTATGGATGAACCTACCTCTTCTTTAAGCAATACCGAAGTAGAAGTGTTATTCCATCTTATTAATGAACTAAAAGAACAAGGAATATCTATTGTATATATTTCTCACAGGATGGAAGAGATACTGTCTATAGGTGACTATGTTACTATACTGCGAGATGGGAATTTTATTGTTGAAGAAAAGGTAAAAAATATAGATATATCATGGATAGTAAGAAAAATGGTTGGACATAGTGATACAAAGGTAATATGTAAAAAAGAAAAGCCTATAGGTAAGGAGTTGCTAAAGGTAGATGCTTTGACGCTGCCTAGAAAAAGTGGGGGATACACTTTAGAAAATGTATCACTCTCATTGAACTCTGGAGAAATATTAGGGGTATACGGGCTTCTTGGTGCAGGTCGTACTGAACTGCTTGAATGTTTAATGGGAATGCATCCTGAATCAACAGGAAATATATATCTTAATGGTGAGAAAATTACACCAAAATCTATTTGGGGACAGATAAAAAAAGGATTTGCACTTATACCTGAAGATCGTCAAAGAGAGGGACTTGTACAAGCTTTATCTATTGCTAAGAATATGACCTTAGCAAGTCTTGGAAATTACACAAAAGGATTTCATATTATAAATAAAAAAGAAGATGATTGTATAACGGAGAAAATAAAAGACTTAGAAATAAAGGTAGCAGATAGAAAATTGCCGATTTTTTCATTGAGTGGCGGTAATCAGCAGAAGATAGTTATAAGCAAAGGTATTTTGACATCGCCGGAGATTTTGCTTTTAGATGAACCTAGCAGAGGAATAGATGTTGGAGCAAAAGCTGACGTATTTAGAATTATAAATAAGTATGCTGAGCAGGGGTTGGGAGTAATTCTAATATCCTCCGAACTTAAAGAAATAATAGGGATTTCTGACCGTGTTATAGTATTGTCTAATGGAAAACTTACAGGTGAATTTAAGGGGGAAGAAATTACTAAGGAAGCTCTTGTGAAAGCTTCTGCTGCAGGTCAAATAAATAAAAAGGTTATATAAATTTAAGGAGGAAATTTAATATGAGTGAATTATCAACAGCTGAAAAAGATACGAATAAGAATTTGTCGTTGGGAATGCTGCTTTTAAAAGCTAGAACATTTATAGCACTAATAATTCTATTTATAGTATTTAGTTTCCTAGCTCCTAATTTTCTATCTACAAACAGTTTAATACTTATAGCTAAGCATGTGGCTTTATATGCACTTTTGGGTATAGGCATGACGCTGGTTATCATAAGTGGAGGCATTGATTTATCAGTTGGTTCCATAGTGGGACTTGCAGGAATGATAGCTGGTGGATTGATAAACCAGGGATTGAAATTAAATATATTTGGAATAACAATATATTTTAGTGTATCTGTTATCATAGTCATTACTCTTATACTGGGTGTACTTTTGGGGGCATTAAATGGTTTAGTTATTACCCGCTTTAATGTAGCTCCTTTTATAGCTACTCTTGGTAGTATGTATGTAGCTCGTGGTTTTGCTTTAATCAGATCTAATGGAGAAACCTTTGCTAATATTACAGGAAATCCTAAATTAGGAAATACAGGGTTTGAGATATTAGGTTCTGGAAGAGTAGTTGGTTTACCGATTTCAATATGGATAATGATAATTGTAGGGTTCATTACCGCTTATATGTTAAAGAAAACACCATTAGGGTGGCATATATTTGCTGTTGGGGGTAATGAAAAAGCTGCGGAATATTCAGGTATTAGAGTTAAAAAAGTAAAAATGATAGTATACATGATTTCAGGTCTGTGTGCTGCTATGGTTGGGCTTATTGTATCATCAGAATTGGTTGCTTCTCACCCTCAAACAGGTAATACTTGGGAAATGAATGCTATTGCGGCTGCTGTTTTAGGTGGAACTTCTATGATGGGTGGTATTGGTACTATAGGTGGAACAATGATAGGTGCTTTTGTTATTGGAGTCCTTAATGATGGTATGGTTATGATGGGTGTATCTGAATTCTGGCAAATGGTTATAAAAGGACTTGTAATTGTAATTGCAGTTATTGTGGATCAATTTCAAAGAAATTTGCAGAATAAGTTTGCTCTTCAGAAAAAGAATGGTTAGATGTACGTTTAATTATATAAATTTTCATATTAAATTTGGAGGGATGTTTGGTGGTTGATGTAAGTTATTTAGAAACAAAAGCTAGACAGATTAGAAGAGATTTAGTAACTATGATTTACCAGGCTAAGGCAGGTCATATAGGTGGTGCACTTTCTAGTGCAGATATAATGACTGTTTTATACTATAGCGCTATGAAAGTTAATTCGAAAAATCCAAAATGGGAAGGCAGAGATAGATTTATATTGAGCAAGGGACACTGTGTAGAGCCATTATACTGTATTCTTGCAGACAAGGGGTTCTTCCCAAAAGATAATCTTAAAACTTTTAGTAAATTTGGGTCCACACTCATTGGACATCCTAATAATAAAAACGCAGGTATTGAAATGAATACTGGAGCGCTAGGACATGGACTCCCTGTAGCTGTAGGAATGGCTCTTGCAGCAAAAATGGATAAAAAAGATTATAGAGTATTTACGATTATGGGAGATGGTGAGCAGGCAGAGGGCTCTGTGTGGGAAGCTGCAATGGCTGGAGCCCATTATAAGCTTGATAATATTATTGCCATAGTTGATAGAAACAAGCTTCAGATTTCTGGAAATACTGAAAATGTAATGGGCTTGGAGCCATTAGAAGATAAATGGACGAGTTTTGGGTGGAACGTAATATCTGTAGATGGAAATAATGTTGGTAAACTTCAAGAAGTGTTGTTAAGTTTACCAAGAGTAAAAGATAAGCCTACACTTGTTATGGCTTATACTACAAAAGGTAAGGGAATATCTTATATGGAAAATCAAGCTAAGTGGCATCATGGTGTACTTAATGAAGAACAGTTTAAATTGGCATTAAAAGAATTAAGTGATTAAAATTTGATAATCTTTAAAAACTTATAATTAGAAAAAATGAAAGAATAAAGTGTAATAATTTTTATGTGCTGTATAAGGACTGTGAGGAGGTATCTTATGAATAAAGTACCAAATAGACAAATAATTTGTGACACACTAATAGAGCATGGTAAAGAAGATAGAAATATAATTGTTGTAACCAGTGATTCACGAGGATCTGCTTCAATGACGAATTTTGCAAATGCACTTCCAGAGCAGTTTGTGGAAGTAGGAATTGCGGAACAAGATCTTGTAGGAATCTCTGCAGGTCTTGCAGCTTGTGGCAAGAAACCTTTTGCAGCTTCTCCAGCAAGTTTTTTAACAATGAGAAGTATTGAACAGATAAAGGTTGATGTGGCTTACTCAAGAACAAATGTAAAGCTCATCGGTATAAGCGGAGGTGTAAGTTATGGCGCTCTTGGAATGTCACATCATTCACTGCAGGATATAGCTGCAGTGAGAGCAATACCTGGGATTGCAATAATATTACCAGCAGACAGATTTGAAGCTAGAAAAATGACTGAAGCTCTTTTAAAATACGATGGTCCTGTTTATGTAAGAATTGGAAGAAATGCTGTACAAGATGTATACCAAGATGAGAATTATGAATACGAAATCGGTAAGGCAGTTACTATGAGGGAAGGAAAGGATATAACAATAATAGCAACTGGTGAAACTGTTAAAGTAGCTGTGGATGCTTCAGATGCTTTAAAAGCTGAAGGTATAGGTTGTAGAGTTTTAAATATGCATACTATTAAACCTCTTGATGAGAAAGCTATAATAAAAGCGGCGGAGGATACAGGCCATATTATAACTATTGAGGAACATAGTATATTTGGCGGTCTTGGTGCTGCAGTTTCTGAGGTAGTGGTTCAGAAAAAGCCTGTTCCAATGAGAATATTGGGGATACCAGATGAGGCTGCCATTGCAGGAACTGGTGCTCAGATTTTTGAACATTATGGACTGACTGCTTCTAGTGTATGTAAAGTTTCAAAGAAGATGTTGTTGAAGTAAAAATCAATAATATTTATAGCGGCATAAGGGATGCTAGGAGGGGTATTTTGGGGAAAGGTTATATTCTTGCTGTAGATCAAAGTACATCAGGAACCAAGGCAATGGTTGTAGATAGTAAGGGAGAAATACTTGCAAAGAGTTCAAAGGAACATAAACAGTACTATCCTGAGCCTGGTTGGGTTGAACATGACCCTTTAGAAATATATAAAAATGTTAAGAAGGTTTTAATAGATGTAATAAAGAAGACAGGTTTTTCTCCTGAGGATATGGATGTATTGGCTATTACAAATCAGAGGGAAACTGCGGTAGTATGGGACAAAAGTACCGGACTACCAATATACAATGCTATAGTGTGGCAGTGTAGAAGAACTTCAGAATTGTGCGATGAAATAAAGGATCAAGGGCTTGAAGATACTATAAAGAATAAGACAGGTCTTATGGTAGATTCTTATTTTTCAGCTACTAAGGTAAAATGGATACTTGATAATGTAAAGGGTGCAAGAGAGAAAGCTGACAGAGGAGAACTTCTATTTGGGAATATAGATGGGTGGCTGATTTGGAAGCTCACAGGCGGTAAAATTCATGCTACAGACTATACAAATGCTAGTAGAACTCTACTGTTTAATATAAAGACTCTTAAATGGGATAGGGAACTTCTCCTTATATTTGATATCCCAGAAAGTATGCTTCCAGAGATTAAATACTCAGATGATATATTTGGGAGTACAAAGATAGGAGAATTGTTTGAAGTAAGCCTTCCAATATCAGGAGTGATTGGTGATTCACAAGGAGCTCTTTTTGGACAGCAGTGTTTTGAAGTTGGAATGGCAAAGGCCACTTATGGTACAGGATCATCTGTATTAATGAACATTGGTAAGAGTTATATAGAGCCGAAAAATGGATTGGTAACAGCTATTGCTTGGGGTATGGATGGAAAAGTAGAGTATGCCCTAGAAGGAATCATTCATTGTACTGGGGATACTATAAAATGGGTCAAGGAAAATTTAGGGCTATTCCAGGATTTTTCTGACTTGGAGCAGATGATAAATTCTGTAAATGATAACGAGGGTGTATATGTAGTGCCTGCTTTTACAGGACTTGGAATACCTTACTGGGATACTTATGCAAGGGCAGCTATAAGTGGGATATCTAGAAGTAGTAACAAAAATCATGTTGTTAGAGCAGCTGTACAAAGTATAGCTTATCAGATAAGAGATGCTGTGGAAGTAATCCAAGCTGAAAGTTCAATACCACTGAAGGAACTTAGAGTAGATGGTGGTCCAACAGGTAATAGGTTTTTAATGCAGTTCCAGGCAGATATGCTGAAGGCAAATGTAGCAAAGGCAGCAATAGCAGAACTGTCAAGTATGGGTTCAGTGTATCTTGCAGGGCTTGGAATAGGAATGTGGAAGTCTAAGGAAGAAATAAAGGCATTAAGAAGAGCTTCAGAAGTCTATGTGCCTATGATGGAAGAGAAGTTAAGGGAAAAGTATTATAATGGCTGGAAGGCAGCTGTTAAAAGAATATTAACTCAGGTATAAAGCAAACAAAAGTATTATAAAAATAAAAAAATAGTAAAAACATTAATAAGTAATCATTGTTTAAAAAATAAAGATGGGGGGGCGTAAAAGTATGGATTTTAAGGTTAAATTAGGTGTAGCACCTACAAGAAGATCTATATTTAGTAAGGAAGATGCACTTAAGTTTAAGGGGCTAACAGCAAAAAAGCTTCAGGAACTTGGTGTTGATTATATTGATATTGAGGATATAAATGAAGAGGGGCTATTACACTCAGAAAGCGATGTAAATAAGATTGTTGAAAGGTTTAAGGCAGAAAAAATAAATGCCCTGTTTTTCCCACATTGTAACTTTGGTTCAGAAGACCTTGTATGTAAGGTTGCTAATGAATTAAAGCTTCCAATATTACTTTGGGGACCTAGAGATGAAGCTCCGTTACCAGATGGCTCTAGACTTAGAGATTCTCAATGTGGATTATTTGCAACGGGAAAGATATTAAGGAGATTCAACCTTCCTTTCACATATATACCAAACTGTACTTTAGAGGATGAGGCTTTCGAAAGAGGATTAAAGAACTTTATAGCATCAGCAAATGTTGTTAAAGAGTTTAAAAAGATTAGAATACTTCAGGTTTCCACAAGACCTGCAGATTTTTGGACGATGATGTGCAATGAAGGAGAGCTTCTTGAGAAATTCGGAATACAAATAAGACCTTTATCAATGTCTGAATTTGCAAATAGAATTTTGAAGCTTGAGAAGGAAAATGACTCCCAGATTAGTGATACTGTAGAATACATTAAGCACAACATGGAAATTTCCGTTCCGGATAATGCTGTTATCCGTCTTGCTGCTATGAAAGTTGCTATGAAGAGATATACTAGAGAATTTGGTTGTGGTGCAGTGGCAATACAATGCTGGAATGCTATGCAGGAAGTATTAAGTGTAATGCCATGCGTAGCTAATTCACTTATGACAGATGAAGGTATACCAGTAGTATGTGAAACAGATATACATGGAGCAATAACAGCAGTTATGGCTCAGGCAGCAGCTATGGGTAAAACTGTTCCTTTCTTCTCAGATTGGACAGTTGGACATCCTACAAACAAAAATGGTGAACTTCTTCAGCACTGTGGACCATGGCCACTATCACTAGTAAAGAAAGGTACAAAGGCTAAGTTTGGAGGACCATTTGCATTCCCTGAGCATCTTCCAGGGGCTGTTCATGCTGAAATTGAAGGTGGAGAAATGTCTATTTTAAGATTTGATGGAGATCACGGAAATTATTCAGTTCTTTTAGGAAATGCTAAAGGAATAGAGGGACCTTTTAATCAAGGGACGTATGTTTGGATAGAAGTTAAAAATTGGACAAAACTTGAGGATAAGCTTGTTACAGGGCCGTATGTGCACCACTGCGTAGGTATACACTCTGACATAGTTCCAGTAATATATGAAGCTTGCAAATACATCCCAGGTCTTGCTCCTGATTTATATGATGATAATGAAGAAGAAATCAAAACATGGCTTAGAGGAGAATGAAGTGGAAACTTGAATCAGATTGGGTTTTTATACACTTCCAATCTATTAGCTCCAAGGAGTTAGAGTAGAGAAAATAGCTTGAATAATATTCAGTAAATAAAAGTAAAATGAAGCAAAATATATTATAATAAAGGAAGAAAAGCAAAAACTCATTAAATGGTATACAAAACTATATTGCTATATATTAACTATTAAGCTATAATTATCATATAATTTTTATGGGGGTGTAATAATGAAAAACTTAAAAAAACTAACAACTATCGGAATGGCGATGGCAATGACTATTTCCATTTTTACAGGATGTAGCACTGAAGGGAAGACACTTTCAGATGCATTTAATAAGAAAGTTACAAGTGCAGAATTTAAAACAGAAATTGGATTGAGATTAACTGCAGAAAATCTTTCAACTGAAGAGAAGGATGGAATGGCAACAATTATTCCTATGATTAATAATTCAAAATTAACTATGAGTGGAAAAGTTAATCAAAGTTCAGATGGTAAAACAGGAAAACTTCAAACAGATGTGTCAGTTCAGTCTGGAAGTATGCCTATAAATATGAGTATATGGGCAGATACTAATCTTGAAAATGATAAACCTGTAGTTAAAGAAATCTTTAAGGTTCCATCTGTACTAGAACCACAAATGAATGGAAAACAATATTTGGTACTTGATACTTCAACTATGGATAAAGATAGCAGTACAAGCGTAGATTTTGATAAAATATCAACAGTAAGTGAAGATATGCAGAAAAAGTTATCTGCAGTGGTTGAAAAAAGTATGTTGAGTTTGAATCCAGGATTTAAGTTTGTTAAAGACAAAGGATATGAAAATATAAAAGTTCCAGATGGCACAAAACATGTTCATATTTTTGAAGTTAAATTAGATGATAAGAGCTTTAAAGATTTAGTAAAATATACTTCAAATAATTTAGTTAATAATAAAGATGCAAGAGGTTTCTTAAAGGATTATCTAATTACAGTAATGCAAGTTTCTAATTTAAAACCAGAGGAATTAAAAACTGCTCAGGCAGAAATCGAAAAAGCTTTCTCAGATTTTGAAAAAGGATTACCAGAATTTAATACAGAAATGAATAAGATATTGAATGCATTTGATGGAGTTACTTTAGTAGGAGATAAAGGAATAGTAATTGATTATGCAATAGATCGCAGTGGATATATTGTTAATGAAAAAGGAAATATAGACTTAGTATTTGACGCAGCAAAATTCATACCTGTAGTTCAAAACTTAAATGGTACAAGTACTACAGCTTCACCAAATAAGCTTACAGGCATATATAAATTAGGAATTGACTTTAATACAGCTAATTTTAATATCAATAAAAATGTTGAAATAACATTGCCAGAAGTAAATGAACAAAATTCTATTAAATTTGAAGATTTAATGAAAGAACCTGAAGCTAAAAAAACTGCTATGGTTAATATTTTAGCTGCACGTTAAGAAAAAGGAATGGGGTATCCCATTCCTTTTTAAACTTTAATGGTATTATAAGTATATAATGCCAACAGGCTTAAAGGAAAAGGTATTTTGAAACTCCTCTTCCTATAGTCAGAGGAGTACTCACAGAGTAAGCGACTACCACCAAATCATAGATTTGGGGTATCTGCTTGACCGATTCACACTAAATCGTAGATTTTGGTTCAATTCAATTATGGAAGGGGAAATATATAATGGGGATTACAAGAAGTTTTTATGGAAAGACATTAGAGGGAAAAGATGTTGATATTTTTACTATATCTAATAGTAATGGTATGGTTGCTCAAATATCAAACTATGGTGGTATATTAGTATCACTTATGGTACCGGATAGAAATGGTAAACTTGATGATGTTGTATTGGGATATGATAAACTAGAAGGCTATATAAAGGGAGAATGTTTTTTTGGAGCAATTATAGGACGATATGCCAATAGAATTGAAAATGCAAGTTTTGAAATTAATGGTGTAGTGTATAATGTAACAAAAAATGAAGGAGAAAATCAGTTGCATGGTGGACTTATAGGCTTTGACAAGGTTATATGGCAAGGAGAGATAGTAAGAACAAGACAAGATGAATGTCTTCAACTTTCTTATACTAGAAAGGATGGTGAAGAGGGTTATCCTGGAAATGTTGATATTAAAGTAATATACACCCTAACTAATGATAATGCTCTTAAGATTGAGTATTTTGCAGTTTCGGATAAGGATACGGTGGTAAACCTAACAAACCATTCATATTTTAATTTATCAGGCCATGGATCTGGAGATATTCTAAAGCATGAGGTTATGATTAATGCAGACAGATTTACAATTAATGATAAGGACAGAATACCTACAGGAGAAATAAGAGATGTAAAGGGAAGCCCAATGGATTTCACTAAGTTAAAATCCATAGAATCAGGAATTTTTAGTGAATGTGAACAAATAGCTTTTGGACATGGTTATGACCATAACTGGGTGTTGAATGTAAGTGGGAAAAAACCAGAGAAAGCAGCTAAAGTGCTAGATTCATCTAGTGGAAGAGTTATGGAAGTTTACACAACTAAACCGGGAGTACAGTTTTATACTGGAAATTATGTTGACGAAGCTGAGGATTGCAAAGATGGAGCTGGATATGGTAAAAACAGTGGCTTATGCCTTGAAACTCAATATTTTCCTAATGCATTAAAACATAAGCATTTTCCTTCAACAATATTAAAGGCAGGAGAAGAATATAAGCATACTACTATATATAAGTTTTTAACTGAATAATATAAGGATATATATACAATTTACAAACCTGTTGTGTTTACAACGGTTGTAAATTCAATAAATTTAAGATATTATTAATGGATATATATTATTATTTATAGCATAAAAGGAGTGAAAACTATGGATAGTAAAAGTTTGAAAATTGTCGTATCAGGAGACATATGTATAAATTCCCTACAATGGATAACAGAACCGCAAAATAATAAAGGTTTGAATTGGCAAACCCATTTAAATGTACATAGTGTTTTAAAACCAGGAGAGTCTCTACTTCTGGCAAAACTTGTAGCTTTGTCTACAGAAGCTTCTATATATTCTCCTAAAATAGATGATATAGAAGCAAATTTATCAAAAGATTTTCTTGGTTCCACAGCAGAATTAGATCTTTTTCCAGTATCCGCTGAGGAAAAAAATAATGGTAAAGTATATAGAGTAAAACGCTTTTTGGGATTTACTGGTCCCTCATCTGATATTCCTAAATTGCTGCCTATAACTGATGATGATGTTAATGCTGATATAGTTATAATAGATGATGAAAATAATGGTTTTAATTCTAATGAAGGATTTTGGCCTTTAGCTTTAAAATCACCTGAAAAATCTCCAATAGTTTTATATAAAATGAATAATCCCATTGGTTCTAGTGCTCTTTGGAAACAATTAGAAAAATTTCATATTGAGAAAACTATAGTTGTAATAAATGGTGATGACTTACGTTCAAAGGGAGTTAATATCAGTAAAAGCCTTTCATGGGAAAGAACTGCACAGGAGTTTGTATGGCAAATTCATAACAATCCCAATCTTGCTTTTCTTGCAAACTGTCATCATCTTATAGTACCTTTTGGTCTTGAAGGTGCCATCTATTACAGAGATGGAGGAACAAATGAAGCTTATCTATACTTTATACCATATGAATGCGAAGGAGGCTCTTTTAAAGATACTCAGGGTAAAATGTATGGACTTACCTCTTGCTTTGTTGCTGGCCTTGCACGTAGTATTGCTTCAGAAAGTCATAATGAGGAAGAGCTCTCTTTATTAATAGGTGAAGGAATACGTGAAGGAATTGTTGCAGCACAAAAATACTTTGTTAATGGCTTTGGAAGAAGTGTTGAGGAATTTCAGTTTCCTAATCCTGAAATATTTACCGAAGGGGAAAATGATTTTATACATAAGGAATTAATTCAAGATGTAAAGATACCTAATTTAATTAATAAAGAAAATAATTCTTATTGGTATATTCTTAAAGATAAAAGCTCTGCTAACTTAGCGGAGATAGCCTATGATATCGTAAAAAATGGAGTAAAAAACGTACTTAAGTCTATACCTATAGCACAGTTTGGAAATTTACAAACTGTAGATAGAACAGAAATTGAAAGTTATAGAAGCATTAAAAATCTTATGTGGGAGTACATTTCCACTAAAAATGTAGTTCGTCCGCTTTCTATAGCTGTATTTGGAACTCCGGGATCTGGAAAGTCTTTTGGTGTAACAGAAATAGCTGATAGTATTGCTCCAGAGTTAATTGAAAAATTAAATTTTAATTTATCTCAGTTTCGAACGCCACTAGATTTAATTAATGCTTTTCATAAGGTAAGAGATTTTTCACTAAAAGGCAAAATTCCACTAATATTTTTTGATGAGTTTGACTCTTCTTTTGAAGGGAAACTAGGGTGGTTAAAATACTTTTTAGCACCTATGCAAGATGGTATATTTAGAGAAGGAGATTCTATTCACCCCATAGGAAAAGCAATTTTTGTATTTGCTGGTGGAACAAATAGTACTTTTAAAGAATTCAATGGAGAAGATATAAAGGCGGAAAATGAAAAGAAAGAATTTTTAATAGAATTTAAAGGAGCAAAGGGTCCAGATTTTCTAAGTAGGTTAAGAGGCTATGTAAATATATTAGGGCCAAATCAAACAGATGAGAAGGATCAATTGTTTATAATTAGAAGAGCGATGTTATTACGTTCATTATTAGAACGTAAAGTACCGCATCTTATAAATGATAATGGAGAAGCTCAAATTGACAATGGTGTACTGCGAGCATTGCTTAAAATTCGAAGATATAAACATGAATCAAGATCTATGGAAGCTATATTAGAGATGAGTATGTTAACCAATGCGAAAATTTGGGAACAATCTGATTTGCCTTCTAAAGAGCAATTAAAATTACATGTAGATGAAGAGCAATTCTTACGCCATCTAATGCATGATGCATTTTATAGTGAAAAAATTGAAAGTCTTGCAATAGCTATTCATGAGAAATATAGAATGCTTAATGAAGATAACAAAAATATGGATCTGATGGATTTTATAGTGCCATGGGAAAATCTTAGTGAAGAGCTTAAAAATTCTAATCGTGATCAGGCTAGGCACATTCCTAATTCCTTACTTAAAATTAATTATGATATTATCTCTGTTAAGGAAACCCCAAAATCTATAGAATTTACGGAAAAAGAACTAGACATCTTAGCTAAAGACGAACATATCCGTTGGTATCGCCATAGAAAAAAGACTGGTTGGAAGTATGGAGCGGTTAAAGATAATAAGAAAAAAACTGATTCGGCACTTGTATCTTGGGATAACCTATCGGATGAAAAGAAAAATAAGGCATATCAAATGGTTAAAATTTGGCCAGAAATATTAGCAAAGTCAAATTTTAAGTTGGAACGACTAAAATTTTTATGTGATTTTGAAATATTATAAAACTTATATTTTAGAAAAGTATGTAGCTTATAATTAAAAAATTATAAGTGCTACATACTTTATTTTTACAAAAGTGATTCAATCTTTTCTATTTATAAATAATAATTGTTTTAGGTTAAGTCTATGAATTTCACATAATATTAATTGTATTGTATTATTAATATAATATTGGTATAATACATTAAGCAAAGTTTATTATAAACTTGCTTTAACTGTTATAATTGTGGGTAAATTTTATATTTAAATTAAAGAATAACTAATTCATTCGTATCTTAACTACTTTTTAAAATAGGAGATTATGCATATGAAAGAATTTAGTATTAACACAAATGTCTATTTTGGAGAAGGTTCTTTGGATAGACTAAATGAGATTAAAAATAAAAGAGTACTGATTGTATGTGATAAATTTATGGAAACGTCAGGTGTGGTTGCAAAAATACAAGAAAAGCTTGTTGATTGTGAAGTAGCTATATATAGTGATATTGTACCTGATCCATCTGTAGAAATTATTGCTGCTGGTATTCAAAAGTTGCAAAGTTGTAATGCACAGGTTATGATAGCTCTTGGTGGAGGTTCATCAATTGATGGAGCTAAGGCCATGAGAGAATATGCAAAAAAAATTACCGGGGGAGTTTCTTTTATAGAAGATTTTTACGCTATACCTACTACAAGCGGTACAGGCTCTGAGGTAACTGAATATGCAGTAATTACAAATAAACAAGAAGGATTAAAATATGCTCTTGCAGATAAATCTCTTCTTCCAACAGTTGCTATTCTCGATCCTGAATTGGTAAAAACTGTACCTAAAGCTATAACTGCTGATACAGGAATGGATGTAATCACACATGCTATAGAGGCATATGTTTCAAAGAATGCTACTGATTTTTCAGATGCTCTTGCAGAAAAAGCTCTTACTTTAGCTTTTAGATTCTTACCAAAGGCTTATGCTGATGGAAACGATATAGTAGCAAGAGAAAAACTTCACAATGCATCATGCCTTGCTGGTATGGCGTTTAATGCAGCTGGACTTGGAATTACTCATAGTTTAGCGCATGCTGTGGGTGGAAAATTACATATTCCTCATGGAAGAAGTAATGCAATGATACTCCCTTATGTAATTGAATACAATGCTAATTTGAATAAAGAGGCTTTCAATGTTGAATATGACATAGCAACTAAAAAATATCAAAGACTTGCAAAATTATTGAAGTTACATGCACCCAATGTACATATTGGCGTTAATAATCTAATTAAAAGCATTGTAGAACTTCAAAAGACATTGATGATTCCAACAACATTAAAAGAACAAGGTGTTGATATGAATTTGGCTCAAGCATCAAGAGAAGAAATTATTAATGCGGCTCTTAATGATATCTGTACAACAGCGAATCCTAGAGAAGCAACAAAAGAAGATTTATTAAAGCTTTTAGATAAAGTTATAGGATAAAATATTTTATACCACTCATTAATGAGTGGTTTTTTTATTTTGTAGAAAGTGTTGAGAAATTAGTCGAAATAAAATATAATTAAAAGTATCATGGAAAAGGAGGTCTTAATTATGGGGGAAGAATTATACGCAATAGGGAAAGTTGCAGAAATATGTAAGATAACAAAAAAAGCACTAAGATATTATGATGAAATGTGCATATTATCTCCTGATAAAGTAGCTGATGAAAGCGGTTACAGATATTATAGTAAGAAAAATTTATTATCTGTGCCAATAATAAAATATTACAAACAGAGTGGATTTAAGCTGGATGAAATGAGGGGTTTTTTAGAAGGAACAACTTATGACTTTTTTGATAAAAGCTTTAGGAAAAAAATCTATGAATTAAAAGAACTTGAGAAGGAAATAAATTTAAAAATAAGGTCGGTTAAAGATTGGCATGATCTTATAGTTGAGGCACAGATGATAATTGAAAACAATGTCTGTGATGTTGCTATAAAATACATAGATAATCGTACCTTAATCTTTTTAGAGCAAGATTTTAAATATGATTATATGGATTCTATAATTAATTTAGAGTTTAATAATTATGTTGATAGTATAAATAATGCAATAACAGGTCCTGTAATTATATGTTTTCCATCTTTTGAGGATAAAATTAATGGAAAATGCAGTAAGATGAAAATAATGCAGGAGACGATTTTAAAGTGTAAAGAGGAAAAAAGTATTGAATTTGGCGGTTGTATGGTGGCTGCTTGTTATCATATAGGAACTCATGAAACAATTAATGAAACATATAAAAAAATACAAGAGTGGACTAAAAGTTATGGTTACATATGTTCTGAAGAATCCTATGAAAGATATGTAACAGATTATTGGACAACTAAAAATGTAGATAAATTTGTAACGGAAATTTTAATTAAAGTTAAGAGAAAAAAATAATTTTATTATATTGAAAACGTTGACCGTAGGGGAGAGTATAAAGGCGTAATAAGACTTATTATGTAATAAATTACAATATTATCAAGTAAAAAATATATTTATTATTTTCATGAAACTGAATTTGTATTGAATATTATTGGCGTTTTTTCATATTCATTGTTAAAAAAATAACTGAAATTACTAACTTTATAAATGATTTATAATCATTTATAAAGTTAGTAATTTTTTATTATAGCTAAGATTATAAGGTTTTAAATCTTATTCAAATATTTTTATGAAATGGATGTTGACTTTACCCTATAGGGAAAGGCGTATAATTTACTTGAGAACAAAATAACTACAAGATATAAAATGAAAAGTTGTTCAATGAGTTTGAAAATAAAATCTCCCATATTATAACAAATTACAACAAATTATAACAATGTTAAAACATATTCAGTTATATATTTTTATTCAATATAGGGTTTTTAGCTTAAAATCTAGTTTATACATTGAGTATAAACTAGATAAGTCAACAGAATATTTTATGAATAAATTAATGTTTAAAGTAAAAACCCTATATTAAATAAATTTAAAAAAATATTAAACATATAAGCGAGAGGGGTTTTATTTTGTGAAGGAAGTTTCGAAAACAGCAAACTTAGAAGCAATTCGTGCAAAAGAGAAATTATCATCCAGTTTCCTAAAAAAAGGTATTGGAATTGCTCTTTTTTCAGGCCTTATGTATGGATTCTATTCCGCGTTTTTGACACTGGGAATGACAAAAGGAGTTTGGGCCGACTGGTATGGGGATAATAAAGCAGGTTTATCAGCAATAGTTATTACATATGTACTAGGTGCTCTTGGCAGTGCTGTAAACGATACATGTAGTGCTGTTTGGGCAATAGTTTATGCAACTTTTAAAGGGAAAATGAGGGATTTCTTTAGATGTATTAAAACTAAGCCAGGTGCTGTAATGATATTAGCTGCTCTTATCGGAGGTCCGATTTCAAGTACAGCTTATGTTGTAGCTTTAAAAATGGCTGGTTCAATTGTTATTCCAATTACTGCTCTTTGTCCAGCTATTGGTGCTATTTTAGCAAGAGTATTATTTAAACAAAAATTAAACAAGCGTATGATGCTTGGTATTGCTATCTGTGTTTTATCTAGTTTCATGATTGGTAGTACTAGTATTGGTGGAGATGCTCCAAAGGGAATGTTCGTTGGACTTTGTATTGCATTTATTGCTGCTCTTGGATGGGGATTTGAAGGTTGTGTAGCTGGATATGGTACATCCATGATTGACTCAGAGATTGGTATTACAATTCGTCAAGCAACATCTGGAATTTCAAACTTAATAATATTAGTACCTTTATTTGGTGTGATATTTGGTGATGGAATTAAATTTTCAACTGATTTAGCTGTTCAAGCATTTACAAGTGGTCCTGCAATGTTGTGGTTTATATTAAGTGGTCTTTGTGCTTTTGTTTCATACATGAGTTGGTATAACGGTAACAGTATGTGTGGTGCTGCTCTTGGTATGGCTTGCAATGGTACATTTTCGTTCTGGGGTCCATTCTGTTGCTGGATAATCCTTGGAGTAATAGGTGGTATACAAGGATGGACAGTAGCTCCAATAGTTTGGATATCTGCAGTGTTAATGATGTTTGGTATCCTTGTAATAGCTATGAATCCAATGGATTTATTGAGAAAGAAGGAGGTAGCAGGAAATGATGCCGCTTAATTATGCGATTTTAAAATACTTTACAAAAGTTAATGAGGCTTGTGCTGATGATGTTATAAATGCTTTAAAAGGGGAGTATGGCAGTTTTAAGGCTTTAAAAAAGAAAGCTGTAATAACGGCTTTAATGACAGCAGAGGCAAACGGTCTTATTGAAGAAACAAGATTCCAATTAGATAAAAGTGGTGAGTTAAAGGTTTACTATCATGCACACGAAGAAGGTGCTGCAACAATTAACAAATATATCGAAAACTAAGAAAAAATTAAATTGATTTATAAATAACTTATTGATATAAAGTGAAATTTGATAGGAATAAGCTATGATTATTTATTAATATACAAAAGTAATTAATATACAAAAGAAGAGGTTAATTGAAAGGAGTTTTATTTTATGGAGGAAGTTTTAAAATCAGTAAGTCCACAAGCAATTGCTGCAAAAAAGAAATTATCAAGTAATTTCTTTAAAAAGGGTATATCCCTAGGTTTATTTTCAGGACTTACATATGGAATGTATACTGCATTTCTAACTATGGGTATGACTAAAGGAGTTTGGGGTGACTGGTATGGTGCTAATACAGCGGGTTTATCAGCATTTGCTGTAGCATACTTACTTGCAGCACTTGGTAATGCAATAAACGACGCATGCAGTGCTGTTTGGGCGATTTCATATGCAGTAATTAAAGGTAAATTTGGAGATTTTGTAAGATGTATCAATACGGCTCCAGGACGTATTATGATATTAGCAGCTCTTATTGGAGGACCTATAGCTGGTACAGCTTATGTTATAGCTCTTCAAATGGCTGGCTCAATAGTTGTTCCAATATCAGCTCTTTGTCCTGCTATTGCTGCAATATTAGGTAAAATTTTATTTAAGCAGGAATTAAATAAACGTATGGCTTTTGGTATTGCAATATGTGTATTTGCTAGCTTCTTAATTGGTAGTACAGGCTTTAGCGGTGATGCTTCAGCAAAAACTTTTATCGGTTTTTCTATAGCTATTATTGCAGCTCTTGCATGGGGATTTGAAGGTTGTGTAGCTGGATATGGTACAGCAATGATTGACCCTGAAATTGGTATTTGTATTCGTCAAGTAACATCAGGTATAGCAAATCTATTCATTTTAGTTCCAGTTTTTTCAATTATGGCTGGTAAAATGAGTCTTTCTGTTAATCTTGCTATGCAAGCATTTACAAGTGGTCCTGCAATGATTTGGTTTGCTTTAAGTGGTCTTTTATCAGTTATCACATTTATGACATGGTATGCTGGAAACAGTATGTGTGGAGCAGGACTTGGTACTGCATGTAATGGTACATATTCATTTTTCGGACCATTATTCTGCTTATTGTTATTAGGAGTATACGGTGGAATGGATGGATGGTCATTACCTTCAGTTGCTTGGATTGGAGCTATAATAATGATGTTTGGTATACTTATAATATCTATGAATCCACTTGATTATTTAAAAAGAAAAAAAGAGGAGGCTCAAAAAGATGAAGCCGCTTAACTATGCAATCTTAAAATATTTTACTAAAGTTGAAGAAGCTTGTGCTGATGATGTCATAAATGCATTAAAAGGAGAATATGGAAACTTTAAGGCTTTGGAAAAGAAGGCTGTAATTACTGCTTTAATGACAGCAGAAGCAAATGGACTTATTGAGGAAACAAGATTTGAATTAGATAAAAGTGGTGAGTTAAAGGTTTATTATCACGCACATGAAGAAGGAGCTACTACAATTAATAAATATATTAATTAGTTAATATATTAGAGGTTAATTTTTAACATTCCCCATAGGGTAATGCTTATGTAGACTAAATCTCTTAAGACTGTAGTTAAGTGAGTATTAGGAGGAGATTTTGCTCCTAATAACACACTTTATAGTGAAATTATTTAAAAACTTTTATTTAAAAAAATATATTGACTTTCCACCAAGGGGGAAGGCTTATAATCAATATATGGAAACAAATAGAAGCATACATACAAACACACATATAATAGAAGTTATGTGATTTAGCAAAAGTATATATAAGCTAAAAACAGGAAGGAGGAATTATTAATGAGATATTATGGCGGTGAGGCTTTAGGTCTTGTAGAAACACTAGGATTAGTTCCCGCACTTGAGGCTGCAGATAAAATGCTTAAGGCAGCTAATGTTGAATTAGTTTCATATGAAAATGTTGGTTCAACACTTGTAACTATTATGGTAAAAGGTGATGTGGGTGCAGTAAAATCTGCTGTAGAAGCAGGTGCAGCAGCAGCTGCTGCTGTTGGTAAGTTAACAGCACACAATGTTATGCCACGTCCTATTAGAGAAGTTGGAGATATCGTTTCAGTACACGATATCGATGAATAAAATATAGAAAGGAATTGATGTACATATGGCAAGATATGAAGCTTTAGGATTAATCGAAACTTTTGGTCTAGTTTTTGCTTTAGAAGCGGCAGACGCTATGTGCAAAGCAGCAAATGTTGAACTTATAGGATATGAAAACGTTGCATCAGGTTATATATCTGTATTAGTTCGTGGTGATGTTGGTGCTTGTAAAACAGCGGTAGAATGTGGTGTTGCAGCAGTTGAAGGAATGGAAGGTGGAAGTGTCTATAGTTCACTAGTCATTCCAAGACCACACCAAGATCTTGAAAAAATAATAAAACGTTATGCAATTCCAAATTTTGCAACAGAATAATGAAGTAAAATTTTTTCTGAGGAAAAGGAGAGAGAAAAATGAATATTATTGATAATGATTTACTCTCCATGCAGGAAGCGAGAATTCTTATTGAAAATGCTCGTGAGGCACAAAGAAAATTAGCAACATTCCCACAAGAAAAACTTGATGAGATAGTTGAACGTATGACTGAAGAGATTCAAAAACATTTAAAGGAACTTGCAAAAATGTCTAATGAAGAAACTGAATATGGAAAGTGGGAAGATAAGTATATCAAAAATCACTTTGTATGTAAGTATCTGAAAAATAGACTTAAAGGTATGAATTATGTAGGTATCATAAATGAAGATAAAGTGAATAAGACAATGGATGTTGGAGTGCCAATGGGTGTTATTATAGCATTTTGTCCATCAACTAGTCCTGTTTCTACAACTATATATAAGGCGTTAATTGCAATTAAATCAGGAAATGCAATTGTGTTTTCACCTCATCCAAGAGCTAAAAATACAATTTGTAAAACAATTGATGTTTTAATTCGAGCTGCAGAGGGTGTAGGACTTCCAGAAGGTGCCCTTGCATATCTGCATACAGCAACGCCAAGTGGTTCATTAGAGCTTATGAATCACAGGGATACTTCACTTATAATGAATACGGGAGTTCCAGAAATGCTTGATGCAGCTTATAAATCTGGTAAGCCAGTAATTTATGGCGGTAATGGAAATGGTCCAGCCTTTATAGAGCGTACAGCTGATATAGAGCAAGCCGTTAAAGATATTATTAATAGTAAGAGCTTTGATTATGGAGTTGCTTCTGCCGCTGAACAATCAATTGTTGTTGATAGCTGTATTGTAGCTGAAGTAAAACAAGAAATTCATAAAAATGGTGGATACTTTATGACAGAAGAAGAAGCTGAGAAGTTGGGAATGATGTTTTTTAACAAATATGGAAATCCTGATTTAGAGATGATTGGTAAATCACCACAATTCTTAGCTAAGAAGGCTGGTTTTAGTATTCCTGAAGATGTGAAGGTTCTTATTTCTGAGCAAAAGTTTGTTTCTCAAAAAAATCCTTATTCAAGAGAAAAGCTTTGTCCTGTGTTAGACTTTTATATAGAAGATGACTGGATGCATGCTTGTGAAAAATGTATAGAACTCTTACTTAGTGAGCGACATGGACATACACTTGTTATACATTCAAGGGATGAAGAGGTTATTCGTCAGTTTGCATTGAAGAAACCAGTTGGGAGAGTGCTTGTTAACACTCCAGGAACTTTTGGAAGCATGGGAGCAACTACAAATTTGTTTCCTTCAATGACTTTAGGAAGTGGCTCTGCAGGTCAGGGAATGACTTCAGATAACGTTTCACCTATGAACTTAATATATGTACGTAAAGTTGGATATGGAGTTCGGACTGTAGATGAAATAGTTAAAACAGTAAGCAATAAAGAGGAGTCGACCTGTACAGCTTTAAATGATAAATTAAATGCAAATGGAATAGATAATTTTAAGTTATTAGAGAGTATTTTGAAAAAAGTTATAAATGACTTAAGTTAAAAAATCATATTTAAGATATGAAGTACATTAAAGAATGTGAGGTAATAAATATTGGATATTCGTGAATTTTCAAATAAATTTATGGAAGCTACTGAAAATATGTCTGATGAAGAACGTGCTAGTTTAATGAAGATGTTTGCAAGTGTTTCCAAAGAAATAACAAAAGAAGAACCAGCGGCTAGTTATGTTGTAGGTGACACTAACGGTCAAATTCCAGATGGAATAACAGAGCGTTTAGTTAAGTTAAAGAAAACTTATTTAAAGCATGTTCCAACAATAACAACTCACCGTGCAAGAGCTATCACTGAAATAGCTAAAGAAAACCCGGGTGTGCCTAAATCAGTTTTACGTGGTAAATGTTTCAAACATTGTTGTGAAACTGCACCATTAGTAATTCAAGACAATGAGCTTATCGTTGGAGCACCAAACGGACAACCACGTGCAGGAGCATTTTCTCCTGATATAGCTTGGAGATGGATGGTTGATGAAATTGATACAATAGGAACTCGTCCACAAGACCCATTCTATATATCAGAAGAAGATAAGAAAGTTATGCGTGAAGAGTTATTTCCATTTTGGAAGGGTAAATCAGTTGATGAATACTGCGAAGACCAGTATCGTGAAGCTGGAGTATGGGAACTTTCAGGAGAATCTTTTGTCTCTGACTGTTCATATCACGCAGTAAATGGTGGAGGAGACTCTAACCCAGGATATGACGTTATCTTAATGAAAAAAGGTATGCTTGACATAAAGAAAGAAGCAGAAGAAAAATTAACTCAACTTAATTATGAAAATCCAGAAGACATTGATAAAATCTATTTTTATAAATCAGTAATTGATACTGCTGAGGGTGTTATGATATATGCTAAACGTATGTCAGATTATGCTGCTGAATTAGCTGCAAAAGAAACTAACCCTAAACGTAAAGCAGAGTTACAAAAGATATCTGAAGTAAATGCTAGAGTTCCAGCACATAAGCCAAGTACTTACTGGGAAGCAATTCAAACAGTTTGGACTATAGAATCATTACTTGTAGTTGAGGAAAATCAAACAGGTATGTCTATAGGTCGTGTTGACCAATATATGTACCCATTCTACAAAGCTGATATTGAAGCTGGACGTATGAATGATTTTGAAGCATTTGAATTATCAGGTTGTATGCTTATAAAAATGTCTGAAATGATGTGGATAACTAATGAAGGTGGTTCTAAATTCTTCGCAGGTTATCAGCCATTTGTTAACATGTGCTTAGGTGGTGTTACTAGAGAGGGTCGTGATGCTACAAACGAATTAACATACCTTTTAATGGATACAGTTCGTCTTGTTAAAATATATCAACCATCTTTAGCTTGTCGTATACACAAAGGATCACCACAGCAATATCTTAAAAAGATAGTTGACGTTATTCGTGCAGGTATGGGATTCCCAGCATGTCACTTTGATGATGTTCATATAAAAATGATGTTAGCTAAAGGTGTTTCTATAGAGGATGCAAGAGATTACTGCTTAATGGGATGCGTTGAGCCTCAGAAATCAGGAAGATTATATCAATGGACTTCTACAGGATATACTCAATGGCCTATATGTATAGAACTTACTCTTAACCATGGTGCACCACTATGGTATGGTAAGCAGGTATGCCCAAACATGGGAGACTTAAGTAACTTCAAAACTTACGAACAATTTGAAGCCGCTGTTAAAGAGCAAATTAAATACATTACTAAATGGACAAGTGTTGCTACAGTAATTTCTCAACGTGTTCACAGAGAGCTTGCACCAAAGCCACTTATGTCTATGATGTATGAAGGATGTATGGAAAAAGGTAAAGGCGTAGAAGCAGGCGGAGCTATGTATAACTTTGGACCTGGAGTAGTATGGAGTGGTCTTGCTACTTATACAGACTCTATGGCAGCTATAAAGAAATTAGTATTTGAAGAGAAGAGATACACTTTAGAAGAAATGAACGAAGCTTTAAAAGCTGATTTCGTTGGATTTGAAAAACTAAGAAAAGACTGTTTAGAAGCACCTAAGTATGGTAACGATGATGACTATGCAGATTACATTGCTGCTGATCTAATTAACTTTACTGAACAAGAGCACCGTAAATATAAGACATTATATTCAGTGCTTAGCCATGGTACTTTATCAATTTCTAACAACACTCCATTTGGACAGCTTACAGGAGCTACAGCAAACGGACGTAGAGCATGGATGCCATTATCAGATGGTATAAGTCCAACACAAGGAGCTGATTTTAAAGGACCTACTTCTATAATTAAATCGGTTTCTAAATTGTCTTGTGAGGATATGAATATAGGTATGGTTCATAACTTTAAGTTAATAGCTGGCCTTCTTGATACACCAGAAGGTGAAAATGGAATCATTACATTATTACGTAGTGCATGTGCCCTTCAGCTTGGAGAAATGCAGTTTAACTATTTAGATAACAATACTTTACTTGAAGCACAAAAGCACCCAGAGCAATACCGTGATTTAATCGTTCGTGTTGCTGGATACAGTGCATTCTTCGTTGAGTTATGTAAAGATGTTCAAGATGAAATCATCAGCAGAACTATGCTTACACACTTTTAATTAAAAGAAATTTTTGAAAAAATTAGAAAGAATATATAACTTAATCTATTTAAACTAAATTTTATGAAGTCTGTAATCTACAGCGGTGTTCTGTAGATTACAGATTACAGTTAAGATATATATTAAAAATCAAGGTAAATGAAACTGGAGAATGAAGAATATGAGTAATGAAAATTTAGGTATAATCGAACGAAAAGCGACGATCTTTAATATACAAAAATATAATATGTATGATGGAGATGGAATAAGAACTATAATATTTTTTCAAGGTTGCCCACTTCGCTGTAAATGGTGTGCAAATCCTGAGGGAATGGTTAAAAAACATAGAGTTATGCTTAAAAGTAATTTATGTGTTAACTGTGGGGCTTGCATTTCTGTTTGTCCTGCTAATATACATACTATCTCTAATGAAACTTTAAAACATGAAGTTAACCGTGATATTGATTGTATCGGATGCGGTAAATGCAAGGAAGCTTGTCTTAAATCTGCTATATCAATAGTTGGAGAAGTAAAAACTATTTCTGAACTTTTGAAAATTGTAGAAGAAGATAGAACTTTTTATGAAATTTCCGGTGGTGGAGTTACATTAGGCGGTGGTGAAGTTTTAATGCAGCCTGAAGCAGCTTGCAGTTTATTGATGGCATGTAAGCAAGCCGGTATAAACACTGCAATTGAGACTTGCGGTTATGCAAAGCTAGAATCAGTACTTAAAGTTGCCGAGTTCACAGATTTATTCCTATTTGATATTAAGCATATTGATTCTGAGAGACACTTTCAGTTAACAGGCGTGAGAAATGAACAGATTTTAGAAAATCTGCAGGAACTTCTTCGTCGGAAATACAATGTGAAGATTCGTATGCCTTTACTTAAATGTATAAATGATTCTCAAGAGGAAATAGAAAAGACTATGGAGTTATTAACACCATACAAAGATTATAAAAATTTTAAAGGAATTGATTTGCTTCCATATCATAAGATGGGGGTAAATAAATACAACCAATTAGGAATTGAATATCCTATAAAGGATGATCCAAGTTTAAAAAGTGAAGATTTAGATAAAATAGAAAGTTGGATTAAAAAATACGAATTATCTGTAAAAGTAATTCGTCATTAAATAATTTTCAAATAGATAATAAGATGGAAGGTAAGGTTTATGGGAGATTTTCTTGATAGAAATATACAGCGTGTTATACAAGAGTCAGTTCCAGGAAAGCAGATTACAATAGCTCATGTTATTGCATCCCCAATGCCTGCTATATATGAACGTCTTGGAATCGATGAAAAAGGAGCAATAGGTATTTTAACTCTTTCTCCATATGAAACTGCTATTATTGCGGCAGACATTGCCACAAAAGCTGCAGATGTTGAAATTGGGTTCCTTGATCGTTTTACAGGTTCTGTTTTAATAAATGGTGATGTTCAAAGTGTTGAAACAGCACTTGGTGCAGTAAATGATACGTTAAAGGATATGCTTGGATTTACTCCAGCTCCCATTACAAGGACATGAGAAGAAAACGCATAATGGTAATTGGACCTTCAAGATGTGGTAAAACTACATTAGTTAATGCGTTAAACGATTATGATGGTCCATTGAGGCGAACACCAGATTTGATTTATGGTAAAAATACCATTGATGTTCCAGGTTCTTATATAGAGAATACATGGATGTACAAACATATAATAGCAGCAGCTCAGGACGCATCTCATGTTCTTATATTGATTGACCAATCTAATTGCAATGAAATATACTCCCATGGATTTGCAAAGGCTTTTAGATGTCCGGTAATTGGGGTTATAACAAAATGTGACTTGATACCTGAAAATGAAGAAAAATGTTTACGCCAGCTAAAAAACATTGGAGTATCAGAACCATATTTTCATATTAGTTTTTTAATGGGAAAAGGAATTGATGCTTTAAAGAAGTATTTATTTGAAAAAGGTAAGGAGTAAAGGTCAATGATGAAATTTATTACCGAAGAGTATTTGAGAGATCTATATAGAAAAGAACCTTTTGATACCTACAAGTTACAACAGGGACAGCGTCTTACACCTGGAGCAGCTCAATATTTGTCTGATAAAAGAATAAAAATGATTACTGATGATTCAACGGCGAATGAAAGTAATCAGGTAAAGACTGTAAAACAGGTAGAAACCATAAAACAAGAGAAAAACAGTAATTTCAATTTAAATTCAAATTTGAAAAAAAAGCTTTGTTGTAAATTGAAATCTATAGAGGCAACATTCCTTGTTACTAGTAGTGAAATATTAAAAGAAGATATTATTTTAGCACAAAATATTATAAATTTGGGTAGAAAAATATCAAACATCAGAAATGTTGTGGATGAAAAAGGTACTCTTGAGCCAATTTACTGCAAAGAGTGTACGGTCATGAATTTATCAAATTTCACAACTGAGCTTGATGATTGTTTTGAAATAACAGAATTCCATATGCAGCTTGAAAAAAGCAATGCAATTTTAAGAATGAATACACTTCGCTGTGCTTTACAAGAATTACAGTTTGAAATAATTGATACTTACCAAAATGATGATGACAGCTTGAGAAATAAAATTATGGAGAATCTTAATTCAATAATTAATTTGCTGTCTCAATTGATTTGTTCAGCAGTAGGAGGTAAGGAATGTCAGAGAAAAAATTAACTTTTGAATATTGTGATAAGATGGTTCAGAAGTTTGAAGAAGTTATAGAAAGACCAATTGTTAATGGATCTTCTGTTTATTATACAGGTGTGGACTTAGGTACTGCTTGTGTGGTATTGGCTGTTTTAGATGAAAACTACGAACCTGTTGCAGGTAGCTACAGGTATGCAGATGTAGTTCGTGACGGTATGGTTGTGGACTATATTGGAGCAATAAGAATTGTTAGAGAACTTAAGCAGGAAATCGAGGAAAAATTGAATACGGAGCTTCTTTATGCGGCTGCTGCAATTCCACCTGGAACGGATGCTTTAGATTCTGGAGCAATTAAAAACGTAGTTCAAGCAGCAGGATTTGAATTGACAAACCTTTTAGATGAACCTACTGCTGCAAATGCTGTACTTAAAATGGAAAATGGTGCGGTTGTAGATATCGGTGGTGGAACAACTGGGATATCAGTTTTAAAAGATGGAAAGGTTGTTTATGTTGCTGATGAACCTACAGGTGGTACCCATTTCTCGTTAGTTATTTCAGGTTCATATGGAATGCCTTTTAAAGAGGCAGATGTATTTAAAAGAGATAATAAAAACCACAAGGAAATTTTACCAGTACTGAAGCCAGTAGTTGAAAAGGTGTCATCAATTATTAATCAGCATATTAAGGATTATGACGTGAATGAAATTTCTTTAGTAGGTGGTACTTGTTGTTTGGCAGGAATCGAAGAAATTATTGAAAAAAATACTGGAGTGTATACTCATAAACCTAAAAATCCTATGTTTGTTACACCACTTGGAATAGCATTAAGTTGTACACAAGATATTATGGAATAATAAGGAGAGCGTTTAAAAGTGGATTTTAGAATTATAAAATCACCTTCCAATAGCACTAAAGATATTCTTATAAGACGAATGGGTGTAAATTGTAAAACAAATTTAGATAGTGTTGATGCAATAGGACTTGTTCAAGGCAAGCTTATCGATATGATTTATGTTGCAGATATTGCTGAGAAAGCTGCTGGGGTTACTGTTGAAGATATTAGGGGGACATGTCCCCAGCACATGGTTTTACTTGGGATTTTTGGTGATACATCATCAGTTGAATCCGCAATAAATGAGATTAAACTGAAAATGAAAGAGGGAAAAACAATATGATAGCAGCAAGACTTATTGATAATGTATGGGCCACTAGAAAGGCAGACTTACTTAGCGGACTTAAATTTATGCTTGCTGAGGAAATCGGTGGAAAAGATGAAGGACGCAGATTTATTGTTGTTGATATTATAAGTGCAGGTGTTGGTGATAGAGTTATAGTTAGTACTGGATCATCTGCCCGCAGAATGTTAGGTAATGACAATATTCCTGTAGATGCAGTTGTTATTGGGATAATTGATGATGATTGTAATTTTGGTTAAAACACAATCTTTCTTAAAATAATCATAGGATTTTAGGATTTTTATAGGTATCAATATTATTTGAAAGGATGTGAAAACATGAAAAGATTAATATGTGGAAAAGATGTTGAACAATTAATATTAAATGGCGAGAAAATATTTTATTTAGATGGAAGTGAGATAATTACACCATCAGCTAAGGATCTCGCAAAAAATAATGGAGTAATATTTACTACAGAAGTTCCTGTAACTAAAGCGCAGAATTCAGTACAGCATTCAGAAGTGAAAAAAGCTCCAAGTATAGAGAGTATGGATAGTGAAATGATGCTCAATTTATTTAGAGAAATGATGGATAGGGGTCTTTTACAAGAAATGCTTAAATGTTTAAAGGCAAAGGACCTTCCATTTGAAGCTGAGTGTGCTCCTAATGGACTTAAAGTTGTTAGAGGAAACACAGTGAAAATGGACGTATTTGACACTGGTAATCCAAATGCAAAAGTTTATTTTCAAGAGTTAATAAATAAAGAAGAATCAAAAATGAGTGCTGGATTTTTAATTATTGAAAACTCAGAATTTGAGTGGGAATTAACTTATGAGGAGATTGACTTTGTCATTGAGGGAACTTTAACAATTGAAATCAATGGAAAGACATATGTAGCTTATCCTGGAGATGTGTTATTTGTACCATCAGGTTCTAAAGTAGTTTGGGGTTCACCAGACAAAGCTAGGGTATTCTACACAACATATCCAGCAAACTGGGCGGATATGTTATAGAAGACTAGGAGGATTGACCTATGCAAGCGCTTGGTTTAATAGAAACAAAAGGATTACTTGTAGCTGTTGAGGCAGCTGATACAATGGTGAAATCTGCAGATGTAAGTATTATTGAAAAAACCTATGTAGGTGGCGGTATTGTTACAATTTTAGTTACAGGTGATATAGGTGCAGTAAAAGCAGCAGTAGAAGCTGGGGTAGCAGCTGTTAAAAAACTTAATCAAGAAGCTTTAGTTTCAGATCATGTAATTCCACGTCCTCATGAGGAATTGGAAAGCATAATTGGACCTAATACTCCAGTAGAAGTTTTAGAAGTTATATCATCTGATGAAGATGTAGAAGATGTAGAAGATGTAGAAGATGTAGAAGATGTAGAAGAAACTGAAGAAACTGAAGATGTGGTTAAAGAAAATGAAAATAAAGATGCTTTAGAGAATGATTTAGAGAAACTAAATAAGGGAAGTTTAGAGAATTTACATAAAGATGATGTAGATAATTTAGTAAGTAAAAATGGTATAGAAAAAACTATTTTGATACTATCTAAACTAAAGGTTGTTAAGCTTAGAAATCTAGCTCGTGAATATAAAGATTTTGTAATCACAGGCAGAATAATTTCAAAGGCAGGTAAAAATCTATTAATTGCGAAATTTAAGTTATATTACCAGAAAAATTAGCTATTGTTAGATTTACGAAAGGAAGTATAAAATAATGGAAAATTTTGATAAAGATTTACGTTCAATACAAGAAGCAAGAAATCTTGCTAGACTTGGAAAAGTAGCAGCTAATAAAATTGCTGACTACACTGAAGAACAAATTGATAAAATTTTACGTAATATGGTTAGAGTTGCAGAAGAGAACGCTGTTTGTTTAGCACAAATGGCAGTTGAAGAAACAGGTTTTGGTAAAGTTGAAGATAAAACTTTCAAAAACCATTTAGCAGCTACAGTACTATATGATTCAATTAAAGATATGAAAACTATCGATATAATTAAAGAAGACGAGATAAATAAGCTTATAGAGATTGCTGAGCCAGTTGGTTTAGTTATGGGTATAATACCTTCAACAAACCCGACTTCTACTACTATTTTCAAAGCTATGATTTCAATTAAATCTCGTAATGCTATAGTGTTCGCCCCACACCCAGCTGCTGCAAAATGTACAATTAAAGCAGCTCAATTAATGAACGATGCAGCTGTTGAGGCTGGTGCACCAGAGAACATTATAGGCTACGTAACTATTCCAACAATTGGAGCTACCAATGAATTAATGAAAAGCAATGAAGTTGCTATAATAATAGCTACAGGTGGTCCAGGAATGGTTAAAGCTGCTTATAGTTCAGGAAAACCAGCTCTTGGTGTTGGAGCAGGAAATTCTCCAGCATACATTGAAAGAACTGCTAATGTAGAAAAAGCTGTTAGAAATATTATGGCAAGTAAGACTTTTGATAATGGTACAATTTGTGCTTCAGAACAATCAATAATCTGTGAAGAATGTAATCAGGATGTAGTTGTTGAAGAGTTCAAAAAGCATGGTGGATATTTCATGACAGCAGAAGAAACTGATAAAGTTTGTAAACTGTTATTCAAAAATGGACATGCAATGAATGCTAAGTTTGTTGGAAGAAGTCCACAAGTTATTGCAAGTGCTGCAGGAATTACAATTCCAGAAGGAACTAAAGTACTTATAGGAAGACAAAATGGAGTAGGTGAAGGTAATCCATTATCATATGAAAAACTTACAACAGTTCTTGGATTCTATACAGTAAAAGATTCGCATGAAGCATGTGAATTAAGTATTCAATTACTTCAAAATGGAATTGGTCACACAATGAGTCTACATACTGAAGATAGAGACATAGTTATGAAGTTTGCTAAAAAACCAGCTTCCCGTATTCTTGTTAACACTGGTGGAACACAAGGTGGAACAGGTGCAAGCACAGGTCTTAATCCTTCATTTACTTTAGGATGTGGTACATGGGGAGGAAGTTCAGTATCCGAAAATGTTACCCCAGAACACCTTATAAACATTAAGAGAGTTGCTTATGGTTTAAAAGACTGTGCAACATTAGCATCTAATGACCCAACTTTCAACTGTATAAAAACTGCTGAAAACTGTCATACAGTTCAAAATCAATTTATGAATATGAGTCCAGCTCAAATTGCAGCAGCTGCAGCAGTTTTAAATAAAGCTAATGATAGCGTTAAAAATACTAATAATTCTACTGAATGCAGTAGTGAAAGCACAAAAAATCAAGACCTTTTAAACTTAGTTAATCAAATAGTTGCCGCTATGAAGGGGGCAAACTAATGGAAAATTGTGAAGAAGTATTAAAACTTTTACTAGAAGCTATAAAGGATAAAGGCGCAAATACTGTATCACAGGGAAATTCATCTGAAATTCCAGTAGGGGTTTCTAATAGACATATACATCTTTCAGAAAAAGATTTAGATTGTATCTTTGGAGAAGGCTACCAACTTGTAAAATTTAAAGACTTATCTCAACCTGGGCAATATGCTTGCAAGGAAACTTTAACAATTTGTGGACCAAAAGGTGCAATTGAAAAAGTTAGAATCCTTGGACCTATAAGAAGTAAGACTCAAGTTGAAGTATTAATTGGAGACTGCGTTAAACTTGGAGCAGTACCACATGTGAGACTGTCTGGAGATTTAAGCAGAACATCTCAAATTACATTAGTTGGACCAAAAGGTTCTGTTCAAATTGAAGAAGGCTTAGTAGTTGCACAAAGACATATTCACATGACACCTGAAGATGCTAAAAATCTAGGAGTTTGTGATGGAGATATAGTATCAATAAAATTTGACGATTTAAGAGGCGGAGTATACAACAATGTAGCTGTTAGAGCTAATGATGCTTCAAAGCTTGAATGTCATCTTGATATCGAAGAAGCTAATGCAATGGGCATTAACTCAAAATCAAAAATAACAATAGTGAAATAAATAAGTGTTTATAATTAAAAATTATAATATATAAATAAATAAATATATTTAGGAGGATTTTAAAATGAAATATGATGCATTAGGAATGATAGAAACAAAAGGATTAGTAGGAGCAATAGAAGCAGCAGATGCTATGGTTAAGGCTGCAAATGTATATTTAATAGGTAAAGAATATGTTGGAGGCGGAATTGTAACTGTTATGGTTAGAGGCGATGTCGGAGCTGTTAAAGCTGCTACAGATGCTGGTGCTGCTGCTGCACAACGTGTTGGAGAATTAATGTCAGTTCACGTTATCCCACGTCCACATTCTGAGGTTGAAGTAATTCTTCCAACAACTAAAGAAGCTGCAAAATAAGATTTTAATTAAAGTGTAAGAAATGAAAACGTCGCTAAATCTGATTTAGCGGCGTTTTCATTTTTTCATTGTTATTTAGGAAATAGCTTGCTGAAAGATAGGTTGTTTTATTTCTACATTTGATTAATAAAAGCATATGGCTTAGAAAATAAGTTGTAAGCACCACATACTTTATTTTTATTAAAGTTCTATGCTAACCTTATACTCCTTCAGCCATTCGTTAACCTGAATCAAATAAGCCAATAACTGAGGACCTCTCATAAGTTGACCAAACCAAGGTGCCTTAAAGGATGACCCACCTGTTTCTATCAATGTTTGTATAGCTTCTCTATCTATTAAGCCTAAAATAGGTGAGGATTTATCATCTAAAATATCCTGCATCCACTGTTGAACTATTTTTGTGTATTTAGGATTATGAGTCTTAGGATAAGGACTCTTTTTTCTATATATAATATCGTCAGGAAGTATTCCTCTTAAGGCTTCTCTGAGTATACCTTTTTCTCTGTTGTTACAGAATTTTATTGCAGATGGAATATTAAAGGCATATTCCACAAGTCTGTAGTCTGCAAAAGGAACTCTTACTTCAAGACTATTGGACATACTCATACGATCTTTTCTATTTAATAGTGTTATCATGAACCACTTAATATTAAGATAGAATAGCTCACGCATACGGCGTTCATGTTTAGATTCTCCATCTAAGTAAGGAACTTCACTTATAGTTTTTTCATACTCTTCTGCTAAATAACCTTCTAAATCTAAAGATTTAAGGTCGCTAGAAAGAATTTGTTTCCTTGCACCAACGGATTTAGACCAAGGGAATGTATTTGCATTAATATCTTCTGGCCTTGTGTACCAAGGGTATCCACCAAAGATTTCATCTGCACACTCACCGGATAGTGCAACAGTAGCATTTTTCCTTATCTCTTTACAGAAAAGGAATAGTGAAGAATCTATATCAGCCATGCCAGGTAAATCACTAGCCTTAACGGAATCTACAAGAGCTTGTGCTAAATCCTCACTACCGTTAATTACAACATTATGATTGCTATTAATATATTTAGACATTTCTAATGCCCAGAACTTATCAGAAGTAGGCTCGAATTCATTAGACTTAAAATACTTATCATTGTCTTCATAGTCAATTGCATAGGTATCTAATATTCGTCCTTGTTTTCTAAAATTAGTAGCTGCAACAGCAGAAATAGCACTTGAGTCCAAACCACCTGAAAGAAAAGTACAAACAGGAACATCTGCAACAAGCTGCCTTTCTATAGCATCTACTAATAAACTTCTTACATGTTCGGCAGTGGTTTTTTCATCTTCATGATGGGGTTCACATTTTAATTTCCAATACTCTTGTAATTTCACTCCATCACGATTATGGATTAAGTAGTGAGCAGGTGGAACCTCATATATACCTTTAAAAACTCCACTTCCTAAGGATCTAGCAGGTCCTAGTGCAAAAATTTCAGTTAAACCTTGTCTATCTACTATAGGTCTCACAAAAGGATGGGCAAGTATAGTTTTAATTTCTGACCCAAATATAAGGGAGTCACCTTTAATAGTATAAAATAATGGTTTAACACCTAGTGGATCTCTTGCCATAAATAGATTTTTCTTAGATTCATCCCATACTGCAAAAGCATATATTCCGTTTATATATTTTACGCAGTCTATTCCCCAGTGAATATAAGATGTCAAAAGAACTTCAGTATCAGAATAAGATTCAAAAGAATATCCATTTTCTATAAGTATTTTTCTTAAGTCTTCTGTATTGTATAGTTCACCATTATACACAATAACGTATTTATTTCTTCCTATTGTTTTAGACATTGGTTGAACACCACCTGTAGGGTCTACAACTACAAGTCGTCTGTGACCTAAAAGCACATTCTTTGAGATATAGTAATTTTCATCATCAGGTCCTCTTTTGCTCAAGGTTTTAGTCATTTTTTCAATAATAAAATCTGATTTAGAAATATCTGATTTTAAGTTAAGCCACCCTGTAATTCCACACATAGAAGTCGCCTCCGATTTATTTTTCATAAAATATAATTTATACTTTAAATATATTCTATGGGAAAAAGTAACTATGTGTTACAGGTTTATAAACAGATTCAGATTGAATAAGATTACTTAGTAAAAAAATAAACATACATTAGGTGGTTTAATCTACCTAATGTATGTTTTGTATGTTTGTTTTAAAACTTATAATTAGAAAGTAACGTCTTCACCTGTAAATATGGACTGTAATACTTTCTTCATTTGATCAAAATCTATTGGTCTTGGGTTTGATCCAGTACATGCATCTAAAAGGGCATTTTTTGCTATAAAGTCTAAGTTTTCATTGAAGTCGTTTTCGGTTATGCCATAATCTTTTAATGTTAGAGGAATACTCATCTTAGTATTTAGATCTCTAATCATACCTACTAATGAATCTGTTAACTCAGCATCAGTAGTTCCAGCTAGTCCTAAAGTCTTAGCTATAGTAGCAAATCTAGCTTCAGAAGTTTTTCTGTTAAATTGAATTACATATGGAAGATATATAGCATTAGCACATCCGTGTGGAATATGGAATACAGCACCAGTTTTATGTGCAAGACTATGAACTATTCCAAGTAAAGCATTTGAGAATGCCATTCCAGCTAGACATTGAGCTATGTGCATTTCATCTCTTGATTCTTTATTTCCTTCAAAGGATTTTACTAAGTGCTCTTTTATCATAACTATTGATTCTATTGCAAGAGGATCTGAGAAGTGAGATCTTGCAGTTGCTACATAAGCTTCAATAGCATGAGTTATAGCATCCATTCCTGTATAAGCAACTAATTTAGCAGGCATTGTTTGAGCTAGTGCTGGATCTATTATAGCTATATCAGGAGTTATGTTAAAGTCAGCTAAAGGATATTTTATTCTAGCTTTGTAATCAGTAATTACTGAGAAAGCTGTAACTTCAGTAGCAGTTCCACTTGTGGATGATATAGCTACGAATTTAGCTTTTTGTCTTAATTCTGGTAATCCAAAAGGAATTACAGCTTGTTCAAAAGTAAATTCTGGGTATTCATAGAATATCCACATAGCTTTAGCAGCATCTATTGGTGAACCTCCGCCCATTGCAACTATCCAATCTGGCTCAAAATCTCTCATAACTTGAGCACCCTTCATAACGGTTTCAACAGATGGATCTGGTTCAACACCTTCTATTAATTTAACTTCCATACCTGCTTCTTTTAAGTAGTTTTCTACTTGTGTAAGAAAACCAAATTTTTTCATTGAGCCGCCACCAACAACTACTACAGCTTTCTTACCTTTTAAATTTTTTAATTCAGCTAAAGAATTTTCTCCAAAATAAAGATCTCTTGGTAATGTAAATCTTGACATTTTTTTTCCCCCTTTAAATTTTATGTAATTTTGTGTAAAAAAGACTAGATAATACTATTATACCATCAATTTCAGAATATTCTATACTAAAATGAAAAAAATTTTAAAAAAATTTTAATCAAACATAATAAATATAAATAAAATGCAAATAAAAGGTAAATAAAGGTGATTTAATCTAATATTATCGACTTTTAAATTACAATTTACTAATATATACAGATACAAAAAAATAGAGTTTTGAAAAATCATTCTACTTATTTTTTTAATCCATAAAAATCCTGGTACATTTTTTTATAAACTTTAGTATAGTAATAAGTAAGAGAAGAAAATCTGAATTTAATACTCCTGCTTAAAAAAATATTACATAATAAAAAGGAGGAATTACATGATGGTTTTTGAGAAACAATATGAATTAGATAAATTTGAATATATAGGTCATGGAAAGAATGGTAAGGTATACTTAATGCCTGATGGAAGAGTCATAAAGATTTGTAAAATGGAATATGCCTGTAGGTCAGAATATGAAGTGCTAAAAGCTGCAGAAGGAAGTCCATATTTTCCTAGGGTTTATGAAAAAGTTGGGAAGGCTATTATTAGAGATTATGTTGGAGGCGAGGTGCTTCCTTCTTATATAAGAAAGCATGGATTAAGTAGAACGCTAGCTATAAATTTAATTAATCTCATAGAGGAATTTAGAAGGCTTAATTTTAAAAGATTAGATATTAGAGGAGCACATATATATGTAAAAGAAGATGAATCAATAATGGTTATTGATCCAGCATCACAGACCACATGGAAAGAACATTATCCTAAACTTTTACTTCGAGAGCTTAGAAGGCAGAAGGTTTCAAAAAAGTTTTATCAGATATTGAGAGAAGAAAGACCAGACTTGTATAAAATGTGGAAGAGATAAGATATTCACAGTATCACAAATTTATAGTTTATAACTTTGTAATACTCAGCCTGTTGATGAAAGTGAAACTTGAATCAACAGGCTTTTAGTTGACCTTTTAATAGCACTATGCAATTTTTTATAAATATTTATCAATAATATCATAAAAAATTTGAAAGTTAATTGGTTTTGATATATAATCGTCCATCCCTGCATCTAGAAAATTCTCTCTGTCTCCCATCATTACATAGGCAGTCATAGCTATAATAGGAGTATGTAGTCCTATTGCATTTTCTTTGCTCCTAATAGCCATTGTTGTCTTTAGTCCATTTAGTTCAGGCATTTGAATATCCATAAGTATTAAATCCACAATTTGACATTCTAGTATTTTTAAAGCCTCATTTCCATTAAAAGCTGAAAGGTAGTTGTAGCCTTTTTTATCTAATAAAGATGAGATAAGTCTTTGATTTATTTCATTATCATCTACAATTAATATGGTTTTCTTATATGCATCTATAGTTTTATCTTTTGATATGTCATAATATTTATTGAGACTATTGCTATATTGTAAATTTTCGTTATATAACTGTGGCTCGTTGTTGTTTGACGTATGGGGGGCATAATGTTCAGTAGGCAAAAATTCTGCTGTAAAATAAAAACAACTACCTTGACCTTTGGTGCTATTCACCCATATATTACCGTTCATCATATTGACAAGTTGCTTTGATATAGCAAGTCCTAGTCCTGTTCCACCATATTTTTTTGTATAGGAGTCATCTACTTGGCTGAAGGTCTTAAAAAGTTTATCAGTCTTATCTTCAGGTATACCTATGCCGGTATCAGAGACAGAAAACTGAGCCTTAATTATTCCATCAGGACATTGTATTTTTTTAGCACAAAGAATTATAGTGCCTTTATCAGTAAACTTTAAGGCATTACTTAACAGATTCATTAAAATTTGACTTAGTCTTAATGGATCACCAATTATATCAATATCGCTTAGTCTTGGATCTATAAAATACATAACCTCTATAAATTTTTCTTCAGCAAAAATTGAAAAGTTTTTTATTAGCTTCTTGATTTTTTCTTCAAGGTTAAAAGAAACCAAGTCTAATTTAAATTTACCTGCCTCTATTTTTGAAATATCTAAAATGTCATTAACTATATCAAGTAGATGTCTAGAAGAGGTTTTAACCATATTTAAATATTCTTTTTGTTCATCAGTAAGGTCTGTCATTAAAGCTAAATCTGTCATGCCCATTATTCCATTTATAGGTGTTCGTATTTCATGACTCATATTTGCCAAGAACTTACTTTTTGAACTATTAGCTTCTTCAGCAGCAATTTTAGCTTTTTTCAACTCTTTTTCTGATTCTATATTTTTAGTGATATCCTGTACTTGGCATAATATGGAGGCTAGTTCCCCTTGCTCATTCAATATTGGTGTTGTCAACATATCAAAGTAACAAGTTCCATCTTTATTAATATTAGAATTAGCTCGTTTTACTAAGTTGTATTTACAGGTTATCCTAGAAGTCTGTTTATTTATAATTTTCTCTTTTGTTACCTTTGCCATATAAGGACTCTCAAAGAAATTATCGTTTTTAAATTCAGTAACAGCATCTATTTTAAACATATTGCAAAAGGATTTGTTTGCAGATAATGCCAGACCACTGGCATCGAATAGTTCTATTCCAATAGGAGATTGTTCATAAATGCTCCTAAATCTTTTTTCACTATTATATAATTCTTGATGAAGTTTTTTATTTTCAGTTATATCTCGGGCTATGGCACAAGCACCTATTATATCTCCAAAATGATTCCTTATTGGTGAGATATTGGTGGAAAGATAAATTTCTTCACTATTTATAGTAAGTACTTTAAGTTCAAAATTTTTAATTTCTTCACCTTTCTTTATTTTGTTTAATACCTTAAAACCATTTTCTTCTTTCTCATTTGGAGCTAGGATTAAAAAATTTTTTCCTAGTATCTCTTTTTTAGTATATCCATAAATTTTTTCAGATGCCTTATTCCAGCTTATTATTTCTCCATCTAAATTTGTTGCTATAATGGCATCCTCAGATGAATCTACAATAGATGCTAGCTGAAGAGCATTCTTTATAGATTCACCTTTATGTAAGCGATAATTTAAAAGTAAAGCAATTTCATCTTCTACTTTTAAAAATTGCCCATTGAAGGTCCAATGAATATTTCTTATTTTTATTTCTTTATAAAAACTATAAGAAGGTTCATTTTTATTTTTAAAAGATAGAAATTCATCTTTAATAAACCATAATATATTTTCTGTTTTATCATTTGAGATATCTATATTTCTGTTCATATAGATATTATGAAACATTTCATATGCTGCATTATTTAATTCTTTTATAGAGCTATTATTATCCATAAGAATTAATGGTACAGCAATATTTGATAAGAAACTTAAATTACTATACAAATTTTTATTATTTATAAATATATCTTCCATAATTAATCACCAAAAATGATAGTTAACACCATTTTTGTATTCACTCCTTTCGAAAATGAAATAACTTTCTAACTTTATTATAAATTAAGAAATCAGTCTTTGTAAACATATTACAAAAACTGATTTCTTAATTTCAGATGCATTATTTTAATTCTGTTAACAATTGCTCAATTTTAGGAGTACAGCGTTTACCACCACAAGAACCAGAGCCAGCTCCAGTAGCTTTTCTAACTTCTTCTATAGTCTTAGCTCCATTCATTATGGCTTTTTTTATAGTGGCTCTAGATATTCCTTTACAAAGACATACTTTTGTGAGTTTATCTAGAATTTCAGGTTTTATATTTTGTTCCATTTATATCACTCCAATTATGATTCGAATTTTACTTCATAAATAATTATATATAATAAAGTTAAACTTTATTATGAGCTTTAAGTATTATTTATATGTAAAGTATTAACTGGAACTCTAGTTATAAGGAAATAGAGCTCCAGTTCTAAGTTTAAGGGGGGGTAAGTGGGAGTATAAAAATTTAATATTTACTTAAGATAATTATTATTAGGGGATAGTTATTATCTTAATGTTATTATAAAGCTTATTTGCCAAAATGTAAATATAAATTTTAATATTAAAGTGTAGATTACAGAATTTATATAGATGGTTAATTAAAAGTAAACTATAATATAGGTTAAAAAGACATATTCATTGAGGAGGAAACACAAGTTGAAAAAAATTAACATAATAAATATAGGAGTAATTCTCGTATGCTTTTTATCTCTTGTCTCATGTGGTAAGAGTAATTACAACAAAAGCACTGAGATAACTAATTCTAATCAGAATGCAGAACAAAATATGAAAAATACTGAAGATGAACAAAATGCAAATACAGAAAAAGTTATATATGATATTAAAGGAAGTTCAAAAAATCTTACTGAAAAAGAAAAGTCAGCACAGAAAAAGTGGATGGAAGATATTATTAAGGTAGCGAAACAATATCCTAATGATGCATTTGTAAATGGTGATATAAATAAAAAAAACGTTGCTTTAACCTTTGATGATGGACCGGATGGGAGAATTACAGCTAAGATATTAGATATATTAAAGCAGAACAATGTAAAAGGAAATTTCTTTTTTATAGGTGAGAATGTATCTAAGTTTCCTGGTGTTGTAAGAAGGGCAGACAAAGAAGGAAATTTAATTCTAAATCATAGTTATGATCATCCTGATTTTAAGCAAAAAAACAATGAGGAAATTAAAAATCAAATTTTAAAAACAGAGAATATAATATATAAAACTATAGGTAAAAAACCAGCAATTATACGTCCACCTTATGGTGATGTTGATGAAAGAGTAGTAAGTTCTATACTACAAACTGGTGACAAAATTACTATTTGGTCCATAGATACTTTAGACTGGTCACAAAAAGAGAAAGATAATATAGTAAAAAATGTATTAGATAATTTACGACCTGGAGATATAGTACTTATGCACAGCAATGGTGATAAGGCAGCTACAGCAGAAGCACTGCCTATTATCATAAAGGGAATTAAAGAAAAAGGCTATGAAATTGTAACCTTAGATAAAATGCTTAATATAAAAGCTTATAAGTAGAGGATATTAATAAGATCCTCTACTTATAAGCTTTTAAGATAGAAAAAAATCTACTGAATCCATATAGAGGTTGAGGATGGGATGTTATCGTAAATATATTTTGCATTTTCTAAAGCGAGACGTATACAACCATGAGATATACTTGCACCTAATCTACTATCTACTACATTTCCATTTTTATCATATAAAATACTGTGAAATAAGTAATTACCACTAATTTGAGTAAAATATTTGCATATTAATCCGTTATCTGTAACAAAATAAGTACCTCTAGAACCTACTGAAAAATGACCACGAATAGTAGGGGTGGAAGATTTTCCTACAGAACAGGCAAAGGATTTTGCTAGTTTCCAGTTATGGTTACTTCCTGTAAAAATACAAACACTATGATTTGATAAGTTGGTATAAATATAATAGTCAGTATTGCTAGGACAATCCTTTGAATTTATAAAGCTTTCATAGGAACTATCAGAGCTTGAAGCTTGAGCTGATTCAGAATTTTTCTCAGCTGGTCTATAAATATAAGGGTCTTTAGCTGGAGTTGAATCTAATAATTTAAGAGTCAGAGAGCCTACTACACCATCTGAAGATATTTTTACTTTGGATTGAAAGTTTCTTACAGCAAAATCTGTTGAGGTACCAAATTCTCCATCTATGGTAAGATTATAACTAAATTTGTTTAGCTTTAATTGAAGTTCTTTAACTTTTTCACCACTATCTCCTAATTTTAAGTTTATGTCTTTAGTTTCAGAGTTTTCTGTGCTAGGTTTATTTTTTGATTCAGTAGCTTTAGGAGTTTCTTTGATAGGTTTACTTTTATCATCAGTATTTGACTGACTCTGTGTAGCTGATTTGGAAGGTGGATTATTAGAGGTGTCTTCTGTTAACTTTGTGGTCGTACATCCATTTAATAATAGGGTAAGTGAAAGTAATACAAATAAGGACATTATTTTTTTCATTTAGGCATCTCCTTAGCTTGCTCACTATTAGCAGTATATTAATTTAGGGAGAATAAGGTGCATATGAAGTAAAACTTGAATCGGATGGGAGTATTAGAGCGGATAGTTATCGCATAAAAATCTAAAACTATCTTTATGAATAAATAGTCTATTTATATTTTGAAATAAGCATAAAATTACAGGTCTTGATTTTTATTAAACTTTATGGTGAAATATAATCATGCAAAAATGTTATTATTTAGATTTATTTCTTGTGCAAACGAGTTAATGGAAAGGATGATAAAAATGACAAATAGAATACTAAAAGACATAAAACCTGTAGAAGTATTTAAATACTTTGAAGAACTTTCTCAAATTCCAAGAGGATCAGGAAACGAAAGAGGAGTTAGTAATTATTTAGTAGCATTTGCAGAGCAATATAATTTAGAAGTTATTCAGGATTCAGCATTAAATGTTATCATTAGAAAGAAAGCAACTCCTGGATATGAAAATAGACCAGCTGTAATTATACAAGGACATATGGATATGGTTTGTGAAAAAAATGTTAATACAGAACATGATTTCACGAAGGATCCATTGCAGCTAAGAATTATTGATGACATGATTTATGCAACAGGAACAACTCTTGGATCAGATAATGGAATTGCAGTTGCAATGGGGATGGCAATTTTAGCTTCTAAAGAAATCGAGCATCCAGATATGGAATTACTTGTTACAACTGAAGAAGAAACAGGAATGGGTGGAGCTGAAGCATTAGATTCTAAAAATGTAAAGGGAAGAATTCTTATTAACATAGATTCAGAAGAAGAAGGAACTCTTCTTGTAAGTTGTGCCGGTGGACTTACTGCTAAAACAACAATTCCTACTGTTTGGGAAGAACCAGATAAAGACTTAGTTCCTTGTGCTATAAGAATCAGAGGACTAAAGGGTGGTCACTCAGGTATGGAAATTAACAAGGGAAGAGGAAACTCAAATAAGTTAATGGGTCGTATACTTGCTGGTTTAGCTGATTCAGTAGATTTCAGATTAGGCGAAGTTAACGGTGGATCAAAGCATAATGCAATTCCACGTGAAGCAGATGCAGTTATATTATTTAAACCTGAGGATAAAGCTACAGTAAGTGCAAAAGTAGCTGAATGGGAACAAGTATTTAAAAATGAACTTAGAACACCAGATCCAGATTTAAGAGTAGAGTTGGAGGTTTTATCAGAAGGACCTTCTAAGGTATTATCATGCAAAAGTGCAGAGAGTTTAGTTAACTACCTATACTTAGTTCAAGATGGAATTAATTCTATGAGCATGGATATTGCAGGATTAGTAGAAAGCTCAATAAATCTTGGAGTAGTAGCAACTTTAGAAAATGAAATAGAATTTATAAGCGCTGTGAGAAGTTCAGTAAAGAGCTTAAAGAGAGAGATATTTACAAGAGTATCAACTATTGCAAAGCTTGTTGGTGCAAAAGTATCTACAGAATCTAATTATCCAGAATGGGCATATAATCCTGATTCAAAAATTAGAAATGTTTTTGTAGAAGTATATGAAAAAATGAATGGACGTAAACCAGAAATAGCCGCAATTCATGCAGGTCTTGAATGTGGTCTATTAGGAGAGAAGTTCAATGGTAAAATAGATATGATTTCATTTGGACCAAATCTTTATGATGTACACACTCCAGATGAACATATGAGTATTTCTTCAGTTGAAAAAATGTGGGATTATCTAGTAGAAGTTTTAAAAGATGTAAGGTAATATATTTTTAGACCAAAGGTGTTAAGTCTTTGGTCTTATTTTTTACCCTTAACACATCCTAAAATAGAATTTTACATAGCATTATTGAGAATAATAGACAGTGTACCATGAACTATTTGAGGAGGAGTAAAAGATGAAAAACATAGAAGACGTATTAGAAGATATAAAAAGCATAGACTGCCAGGCAGATCAACTGCAGGATAAAATAAAATCCGCTTATGAAGGATATCAATACGAAGAACAATCAGATGTTGTTATTAAAAGAGATGAAAGCTTAGATGAGATGGGATTTCAAGCATATAGCACTCATGTTGGTAGTAGAAAAGCACCAAAAGTTATTGCTGTTGTAAAAGAAGGGCAGGATCATTATGTATCTACCGTAGTAGATGCATATATTCAGTAAATATTAGTTAGTGGATAAAAGATATTTAATCACTAAACTAATGAATGAAATATATTAAAAAAATGATTAATACAGGGAATTTGAAAAATTCCGAATTATGTTATATTATAGAGGTGTAAGTTTGTTAATTATTTAAATAATAGGAGGAGCAATATGATTTTTATTAAAAATGATAACACTAATCCTTGTATTAATCACGCAATTGAAGAATACGTATTAAATAAGTTTGATGATGATTGTTTTATACTTTGGAGAAATGAACCTTGTATATTAATAGGAAAAAATCAAAATACTCTTTCAGAGATTAATATTGAGTACATAAAAGAGTATAATATACCAGTAGTTAGAAGGATGTCCGGTGGGGGAGCTATTTTTTGTGATTTAGGAAATATACTTTTCACGTTTATATCTTGTGTTGATGAGAATAAATTTGCTGATTTTAGTAAATTTACTAATCCAATAATTCGTGCATTAGAAAAACTATCAATAAAAGCGGAGTTATCTGGAAGAAACGATTTAACTATAGAGGGTAGAAAATTTTCAGGAAATGCCCAGTATAATTCTAAAGATAAGATATTACATCATGGTAGTATTTTATTTTCAGCTGATATGTCAGATTTAGTTAAAGCTTTGAAGGTTAAAGACATAAAGTTTCAAGACAAGGCAGTTAAATCCGTAGCAGGTAGGGTTACAAACGTAAGTGAACACCTTAAAGTACCTATGAGTGTAATCGAGTTCAAGAACTTTTTAACTAATTATGTTATTAGTGAACAGGGTAGTGATGAACTTTATGAGTTTACTGATGAGGAATGGATAGAAATAAGAAAGATATCTGAGGAAAAATATGAAACTTGGGATTGGAATTATGGACATTCTCCTAAATTTAGTTATTCTAATGAAAAGAAGTTTTTAGGTGGAGTAGTACAAGCTAATATAAATGTAAATAAGGGATTAATTAGAGAAATCAGATTTTATGGGGACTTTTTTAGTAAGTGTGAAATAAGAGAACTTGAAGAGTTATTAATTGGAGTTAGATATTCACAAGAAGATGTTTGTGAGGTTTTAGATAATATTGATATTGAAAAATATATGAGTAATATTAGAAAAGAAAATTTGCTAGAGATAATGTTTCAATAAAGGGAAACGTCAATACTTGATTTATCACCGGTATTCATAGGGTTACCTCTTCTGTACTACTAATAATTTTAGTTATCTCTAAGGCTAGCTGCCCAAGAAAATTAATAATCTTAAATAAACTCGCTTCGCTCAGACATATTTAAGATTACTAATTTTCTAAAGCAGCTTCGCCAAGAGCTAACTTAAAATTATTAGATGTACTATCAGAGGTCCCCCTATGAATACCTATAATAAGTTAAGTACTAACATTATAGGTATCTCAAAAATTCACTTAAGAAAATAGGGGAGTGTTTATTATGTATAAGAGAAAGCCAGAATGGTTAAAGATTAAGATTAAAGGTGGAGAAAGTTCAGATACAGTTCATAAAATATTGAAGGAACATTCACTTAACACTGTATGTAGGGAAGCAAATTGCCCTAATAGGTGTGAATGCTTTAGTAAAAGAACTGCTACTTTTATGGTGCTTGGAAGAAACTGCACGCGTAATTGTACTTTCTGTAATGTGACAAAGGAAAAACCTGAAATTGTAGATGAGAAAGAACCTTTTAATGTAGCACAAGCTGTGAGTAAATTGGATTTGAAACATGCAGTAATAACATCAGTAACGAGAGATGATATTCCAGACGGAGGATCAGGTCATTTTGCTAAGATTGTAGAAGAAATAAGAAAATTAAATAAAAAAATAACTATAGAAGTTTTAATTCCTGATTTTAGGGGTGACGAGGAAGCTTTGAAAAAGGTAGTTAATTCAAAACCAGACGTAATAAACCATAATGTAGAAACGGCTCCTTCTTTATATAAGGAAGTTAGACCAATGGCAGTTTACGAACGTTCTTTAGAACTTTTATCTAATGTAAAAAAAATGGACAACTCCATTTTAACTAAATCCGGCTTTATGCTTGGTCTTGGTGAAACTGAAGAAGATGTAATATCAATATTGAAGGATTTAAAAGAAATAGACTGTGATATAATAACTATAGGCCAGTATTTGGCACCTTCATCAAAGCATCATCCTGTTATAGAGTATATTCATCCAGATACATTTAAAAGGTATGAGGACATAGCTTTAGATATGGGATTTAAGTATGTGTCTTCTGGCCCATTAGTTAGAAGTTCTTATTATGCAGAGAAAGTGTTTGAATAGTTATATATACATACATTTCATTGTTTCATAATGAAAATAAAAAATGAATATTTCTCAAAATGGAACCAAAATTGTTTCATTTTGAGAAATATTTTTTATAATTTGAGGTAAAATGGTGATTTTCACTTTGGCATGGAATTTGCTTATATAAATATATGAAAATAATTCTTTTAAATAAATTACATATAAACGTGGGGGGTTTTATTTATGCATATTCCAGATAATTATTTAAGTCCATCAACTTGTGTAGTAATGGGAGCTGTAATGTTGCCAGTGTGGACAAGAGCGGTTAAAAAAGTGAAGGAAGAAGTAAGTAAGAGAAAAATGCCTATACTTGGTATTTGTGCGGCTTTTTCCTTTTTAATTATGATGTTTAATGTACCAGTTCCAGGAGGAACTACAGCTCATGCAGTTGGGGCAGTTTTAATTTCTATACTTATTGGTCCATACGCTGCAACTATTTCTGTTACTATAGCGTTGTTGATTCAGGCATTATTCTTCGGAGATGGAGGAATACTTGCCCTTGGAGCTAACTGTTTTAATATGGCTTTTGTAATGCCTTTTCTAGGTTATTTTGTTTATAAATCCATAAAGAGCAAAGTTCGAAGTGATAAAGGGGAATATATAGCAGCTTTTCTAGCTGGTTATGTAGGAATACTTGCAGCAGCCTTTTGTACAGCTATTGAATTTGGAATACAGCCTTTACTTTTCAAAGATGCAGCTGGGGCAGCAATTTATTGCCCATATGCTTTAAATGTTTCTATACCTGCTATGATTCTACCTCACTTACTTGTAGGTTTATTAGAGGGAGCGGTAACTGCTGGAGTATATGCTTATATTAAAAATATGGCTCCGGGAGTTATATATGAAGGTAAGCCCACTAGTAAAAAGCCTTTATATGGATTACTTATTGCTATGGTACTTCTTTCTCCTATAGGACTTTTAGCTACGGGAACTGCTTGGGGAGAATGGGGTTCTGACGAAATAAAAGATATTGTAGGATATGTTCCTAATGCATTTGAACATGGTTTTAACTTTAGTACAATGATGCCTGATTATTCTGTAGGTGGAATGAATGAAATAATAGGATACATTATTTCTGCAGTAGCTGGTGTTGCACTTATTTTAATACTATTTAAAATACTAGGTTCAGCAAAGAAAGATAAGGTATCTGATAATAATATAGAAAAAGTTATATAGCTAGCTATAATAATATAACCCTTTAGTTGAAGAACTAGAGGGTTATATTATTGTAAATAAATAATTGAACATTAACATAGTATATATTAGAATGTAATTATGAGGAAAATTCACAAAAATCAAAATAATATGGATATACTTATAACTAAGGATGAAGCGGTATTAACTTAAATAATTTTCTATTGTTCTAATTATTCATTTTTGTGATATTGAGGAGAATATTATGAGGTTTGAATTGGTAAGAAATTTGAAAGGTGATGAAATATTAGCCAAGGATTTATTTGATGGTTATGGCAGAATATTGCTTGCGGTAGGCACTATATTAAATGTACCATATATTAATAGAATAAAACAAAGTGGTTATTGCTATATTTATATAGCAGATGAAGATTTAGATGATATTAAATATGATAATAACGTGGAGAGTTTAAAGCAAAAAACTATTCAAAGGTTACCTAATATGTTCCAAAGTATAATTGAAGGCAACGGAGACTCTTTAAAAGAATCTTTAAAAACAATAAATGATTTAACAGAATATATAATAAAAGAAGTAGATATTAATACAAATTTATATGAAATAAGTAAATATGATGACTATACTTATATTCACTGCGTAGATACTGGAATTATGGCTCTTATATTAGGACGTGCTCTAAATTTAGATGTGTCTGAGTTAAAAGAACTTGGAGTTAGTGCTATATTACATGATATAGGAAAAATAGTAGTCCCAGAAGAATTTATAAATAAAAAAGGACCTTTAACGAAACTAGAATTTGATGAAGTAAAGAAACATACAGTATATGGATATAGAATTTTAAAAAATGCTGGTATAGATAGTAATAATATTTTAGCGGGAGTATTAGAACATCATGAAAGAGTTGATGGTAAAGGTTATCCGTTAGGAATAAAAGGTAATAAAATAAATAATTTTGCAAAGATAATTAGTTTATGTGATGTATTTACTGCTATCAGTGCTAATAGATGTTATAGAAATAGATATAATCCTAATGAAGCTTATGAATATATATTGTCCAATGTAAATCTTATGTTTGATGAAGAAGTTGTAGATAAATTCAAACATAATTTCTATATCTATCCGTTAGGTGTACGTGTAAAGCTTTCCAATGAAGTAGAAGGATATGTAATAAAACAGAATAAATCTTTTCCGGATAGACCTGTTATAAGAGTAAGTGGTAATTATATAGGTAAAAGCAAATCCTATTATGATATAGATTTATTAAATACCTTTAATATAATCATTGATTCTGTAGTTGTATAGTAGCTTTTTTATTGGTTTAATTTAACATAGAGTTATGTAACTAAAAATAATAAGCTATTGTTAGTTACACAAAATTATACCTATTAAATGTAAATTTTTATTATAACTTTATAGAAAATATATATCAAGTTGTGGTATCCTATTTATGGTAAAGGTTTTATTCATAACAATATGATTTTAATTAGTTAGTAGGGGAAATAGCTTATAGATAGAGGTGAGGTTATAAGGTGTCTTTAGAGGAGAGCTATAATCAACTGAAAAAAGAATATGAGACATACCAAAAATTAGCGGAGGATACAATACAGAAACAGAGTATGAAAATTATTGAACTAGATAAAAAGCTTGACATGGTATCTCTTATTGTAGAAATTAGTGAATATATAAATAGATGCCTAGGAAGCAGTGAAATAGACTATCTAATAAATGATGTAATGATAGGAATCTTAGGGGTAACATATTCTAGTGTATATTTAATGGAAAATAGAAAATTAAAGTTAAAAGCTTCAAATTTAAGTGATACAAACCATCATTACATTGTGACTGAGTTTAACAATGAAGTAATATCCAAATTAAATAACTGTATATTAAATTCACATTCTAATATGTGTACGGATGACACACTGCAGATTCATTCAGCTATATATATACCTATATATATGAAAGATAAAGTTTTAGGATTAATTGTTGTGGAACATAATATTTACAATTATTTGTGTGAGGCTCATATAAAACTTTTAACTGCACTGACGAATCAAATAGCTATATGCTTAGAAAATAATAGACTATATAATAAAATAAAAGAAAGCTCCCAAAAAGATGGACTTACCGGTCTACTTAATAGAACTTATTTTTTTCATACTGTAAATAAAATAATCGAAGATGAAGACAGTTCATTTGCAATAGTTATGATAGATATTGATGATTTTAAAATATGCAATGATACAAGGGGACATCAATGTGGAGATGCAGTTATAAAAAGAATTAGTAGAATAATAAAAACTAATCTTCGAGAAGAAGATATATGCGGTAGATATGGGGGGGAAGAAATAATAGTTTATATGTATGGAGTTAAAAATATAGTTGATGTTTATAATAGGATGGAAATCATAAGGAAAACTATAGAGGAAACAGCAACTTATCATAAAAATATTCAATTTAAAGCAACGGTTTCTATGGGAATTGCTATTAGAGAAAAAGAGGAATATTTAGAACAAATAGTAAGAAGAGCTGATATTAATTTATATAGAGCAAAAGAATTAGGAAAAAATAGGGTTGTTTACTAAAAACTATATAAGTGTGACTTATATAGTTTTTAGTTTATAATAGAAATAAGTATTTATGAAAAAATAGAAGAAGCTCTGTAAAATAATGAAGAATTTTCAGATGCACAATAAAATAAAGTTAGGTGATAGATATGAGTACAAAATGGACAGAGGAACAGAAAGAAGCTATATTTACAAAAAATTGTAACCTTCTAGTAGCGGCAGGAGCTGGTGCTGGAAAAACTGCAGTACTTGTTGAGAGAATAATACAGAGAATAATAGATGATAAAGAAAATGTGGATATAGATAAATTGCTAGTTGTTACTTTTACTAATGCTGCAGCTGGTGAAATGAGGGAACGAGTAGGGGATGCCATATCAAGACAATTAGAAGCAAGGCCAGAGTCTAAAAAGCTTCAAAGGCAGCTTACATTGCTTAATCAGTCAAATATAATGACTATACACTCCTTTTGTCTTCAAGTTATAAAAAATAACTTTCATGTTATAGATTTAGATCCAAGTTTTAGAGTTTCTGATAATACAGAAGCCATACTTTTAAAACAGGAAACAATAGATGAGCTTTTTGAAGAAAAATATGAGGAAAGTAATAATGAACTATTTTTAAAACTAGTAGATTCATATGGAGGAAGGAATGATTTTAAGGTTCAAAGTATGGTTCTTAGCTTATATGAATTTGCTAAAAGTACTCCTTGGCCTAATATGTGGCTTGCAGAGATGGCAGAAAGATTCAATGTAGGTGATGATTTTAATTTTGGAGACTCAAAATGGGCAGAAATACTTTTAAATTATTTAAAGATTGAAGTTCAGGCCTGTAAAAGTAAGATGGAAAAGGCAGTAGAAATAGTAGAAAATGCAGAGGGTATAGAATATTACTTGGAACCTTTTAAAATAGAGCTACAAAATATTTATTCAATTATTAGTTGTAATTCTTGGGATGAGTTGAAAATGGAGTTTAGTGAATTAAGTTTTGAAAAGATTCCAGTTAAAAGAAATAAAGATGCAGATAAGGAAGCAAAGGAAAAATCAAAAAAGATAAGAGATGAAGTTAAAAAGAAAGTTACGGACATAAGAGAAAATATATTTACAGGAGCGGACAGCATAGGTAATAACTTAAAAGAACTGTATCCTATGATGAAGTGCTTAACGGAACTTGTAATGGATTTTGATGAGAAATATAGCACTAAAAAGAGAGAAAGAGGAATAGTGGATTTTAGTGATATCGAACATTTTTGTCTAAGTATACTTACAACTGAAGATGAGGATGGAAATATCGTAAATTCTCCAGTAGCATTAGAATATAAACAGCAATTTGAAGAGATACTTATAGACGAATATCAGGATAGTAACGAGGTTCAGGAAGTAATTATGAATTCCATATCCAGGAAAAATAATATTCCTAATATGTTCATGGTAGGGGATGTTAAACAAAGTATATATAGATTTAGGCAAGCTAAACCAGAGCTATTCTTAAGTAAGTATAATATCTATTCAGAGGAAAAAGGAACACAGGAGAGAAAAATTAAGCTTTTTAAAAACTTTAGAAGTAGGATTGAAATAATAGATGGAGTTAATTATTTATTTAAACAGATAATGTCCAAGGAAATTGGTGAGCTTGAATACGATGAAGGTGAAGCACTTAAAAGTGGAGCGGAATTTCCTAAGATAGAATGTGATGACGAAATAGTATCAGAAGAATATAGCAAAAAGTTATTAGAGAACAATGATAAAAGTGAAAAAGAAGCTTGTGAGTATGGTATAAAGAATGTCTGTGGTGGAAACATTGAACTTCATTTAATAGATAAGCAAAGTAGTGATGTTTTTGATGATGATGATTTAGATGCTAATGAATCTATTGCGGAGGATTCAGAGGAGGAAACGCCTGATAACATACAAATAGAAGCAAGACTTGTAGCTAAGAGAATAAATGAACTTATTAATTCAGATGGTAAAGAAAAGTTTAATGTATATGATAAAAATATTAAAGGATATAGACCTGTAAGCTATAAGGATATAGTTATACTGATGCGTGCTACTTCTAATTGGGCACCTACTTTTGTAGAAGAACTTACGAGTGTTGGTATACCTGTATTTGCTGATACAGCAACAGGATATTTTGAAACTGTAGAGATAAGAACCATAATGTCACTGCTTCAAATTATCGATAATCCTGTACAGGATATACCACTTATTGCAGTACTACGTTCCCCAGTAGAAGCTTTTGAACCTGAGGAATTAATGGATATTAGGATGGTAAATAGAGAAGTATCTTTTTATGAGACAATGAAAGCTATAATGGATAACAAAGTAAATGTTGAAAATGAAGAGGTAGAACCAAAAAGGTATATCTTAGAACATATTAGTGAAGAACTTAAAAATAAAGTATCAAACTTTTTAAGGAAGATTAATAAATGGAGAAGAAAAGTTTTACATATGCCTATTGACGAATTTATATGGTATCTCTACACAGAAACGGGGTATTATGGGTTTACTGGAGCTATGCCAGGTGGAGCTCAAAGACAGGCAAATTTAAGGGTGCTTTTTGAAAGAGCAAAGCAGTATGAAAAAACTAGCTATAAGGGTTTATTTAATTTTATAAATTTTATAAATAAGCTTAAAAATAGCAGTGGAGATATGGGAAGTGCAAAAATTCTAGGTGAAAATGAAGATGTAGTGAGAATTATGAGTATACACAAAAGCAAAGGATTGGAGTTTCCAGTAGTTATACTTGCAGGTTCAGGAAAACAATTTAACTTAATGGATATGAATAGAAGTATATTATTTCACGGAGAGTTAGGCCTTGGGCCAGATTATGTAGATTCAGATAGAAGAATATCCTATCCTACAGTAGTAAAACAGGTATTAAAGAGAAAAATAAAAATAGAGACACTTTCAGAAGAAATGAGGATATTATATGTAGCTTTTACAAGAGCAAAGGAAAAGTTAATAATAACTGGGATGGTTAGTAATATAGTAAATACTATAGAGAAGTGGTATGAAGCTTCAGCTTATGAAGGTGATAAAATCTCTGAATATGCTATAGGCAATGCGAAAAGTTATCTGGACTGGGTAGGACCTACAGTACTTAGACACACCTGTGGAAAAGATTTAAGGGAGGTTATAGGAAAAGAAAGTGTTCCAAAATTTATTATAGAGGATACATCTAGGTGGAGTGTGAAAACCTGGAATAAGGGAAGTTTTACAAAAAAAATTAATGTAGATGATGATGATGATATAATAAAAGAAATAGAAAGTGTTAATTTAAGCAATGATAAGAGTAAATATAATGATGAAATAAATAGAAGACTTAATTGGGAATATAAGTATATAAAATCTAGTAATATACCTGCTAAGTTTTCTGTATCTGAATTAAAAAGAAGGTTTAATCTAATAGATATAGATGAAAGTAGAGAGATGATTAGTTCTGTAGTTTTAAAAAAACCTTTATTTATTCAAAAAAATAGAACTTTATCTGGAGCAGAAAAAGGAACTTTAATGCACTTAGTAATGCAACATTTAGATTTAAATAAAGTTTCCTCCCATGAAGAAATAGATGAGCAAGTAAAGAGTCTAATAAATAGAGAATTTATAACAGAAAATGAAGGTAAAGAAGTACAAATAGACAAAATACTAAAGTTTTTTAAAACTGACTTAGGACAGAGAATGAAAAATGCTAAAAGTATTTACAGGGAAATACCTTTCTTTATAGAGATTTCTAGCACAGAACTCTATAAAGATTTACCTAAAGAACTTTATAAAGATGAAAAAGTTTTAATTCAAGGTATAATAGACTGCTATTTCGAGGAAGATGATGAATTAGTGCTTTTAGATTATAAAACTGATTTTGTGGAAGATATTAATAAGATTAAAGAAAAGTACATTTTGCAAATTTTCTATTATAAAAGGGCCCTGGAGAAGATGTCAGGAAAGCCTATCAAAAACACTTATTTATACTCATTTTTCAAAGATGAGATAGTAGAAATATGATTAAATTTTATAGGAGGCAGGAAAATGTCAAGAGTTGTTGAAAAATTTTTAAAGTATGTAAAATTTGATACTAAGTCAGATGAAGAATCTACTACAGTTCCAAGTACCTCAAAGCAGTTAATATTAGCTGAGGAACTTGGAAAGGAATTAAAGGAAATGGGTATGCAGGATGTATCTGTTGACGGAAATGGGTATGTTATGGCAACTCTACCAGGAAACATTGGTAAGAATACGCCTGTAATCGGTTTTGTAGCTCATATGGATACAAGTCCAGATTTTTCAGGAGAGAATGTAAATCCTAAAATTGTTAAGAATTATGATGGAACTGACATTGTTTTAAATGAAGAACAGAATATAGCTCTTCGTATAGCAGAATCTCCTGAATTAAAAGATTACATAGGTCAAGATATTATAACTACAGATGGAACAACTTTACTTGGAGCTGATGATAAAGCCGGTATAGCCGAAATAATGACTGCAATGGAGTACTTAACTGTGCATCCAGAAATTAAGCATGGAGATATTCGTATTGGATTTACTCCTGATGAAGAAATAGGTCGTGGAGCTGATCATTTTGATGTTGCTAAATTTAATGCAAATTTAGCTTATACTGTTGATGGTGGAGTAATTGGAGAATTAGAGTATGAAAACTTTAATGCTGCAGGTGCTAAGGTGATTTTAAAAGGAAGAAACTACCATCCTGGATACTCTAAAGATAAGATGATAAACTCAGCTCTTGTAGCAAATGAGTTTATGGCTATGCTTCCAGCAAATGAAACCCCAGCTACCACAGAAGGTTACGAAGGATTCTATCACTTACTAGCTATAAATGGTGGAGTTGAAGAAACTAGTCTTAGCTACATAATAAGAGATTTCGATGCTGAAAAATTTAAAGCAAGAAAAGCATTCATGGAGGATGTAGCTAACAAATTAAATGAAAAGTATGGTGAGGGTGCTGTAAATATAGAGATAAAAGAACAATACAGAAACATGAAAGAAAAAGTAGAACCTGAAAAATACATCGTAGATATAGCATTCAAAGCGATGGAAGCAGTAGGTGTAAAGCCGCTAGTTAGACCTATAAGAGGTGGTACAGACGGATCAAGACTTTCATTCATGGGACTGCCAACACCAAATTTATTTACTGGCGGACACAACTTCCACGGTAGATTTGAATATATTTCAATTCAGTCTATGGAGAAAGCAGTTGAAGTTGTAGTTAAAATAGCAGAGTTATATTCAGAAAGAGAAAAATAAGCAATAGCTTAAAAAGACGGCAAATTTGCCGTCTTTTTAAATAGAGTTCTGATTCAGTAAAGAAGAAGATCTATATTTTCTTGTATATTCTTCGAAGTCCCAACTTTTATGGAACTTAGCGGCACTTTTATAGCCAGCTCTAAAAAGTTTTATAATCCGTCTTCTTGATAAATTAAAATTTGTAGGTTCAACTTCATCAGTAGGAATAAGTATGGTTCTAACTAAATTTTCATCCTTTAACCATTCTCTATTTTTTTCAGCAGAAAGTGTATTTGCAATATCAAATAAAAAAGAGATTGGATCTGTTTTTCCTTGTTTTGTATTACTTATTTCTGGACTATCAAACTTAAAGCCTATAGTTGGCCATCTAGGTTGTGTTCCTTCAACGTCAAATATATTTATTGGAAAGTTACAACAAACAGCACCATCTACTATATAGCTTATACCGTCCCTATGTGTAAATTCAACGGGTTTAAAATAAAAGGGTATACTTATACTCATTCTAACAGCTTCAGCTATTGAAAATTTCATTGGATTTATTCCGTATTCAGGTAGACTATCCGGAAGTATTAAAATTTTTCGTCTTGTTATGTCTGAAGCTATTATTTTTAATCTGCACTCACCGTTAGTACATACATCTTTGAACTTACGAACACCTTTTGCTTTTAAAAGTTTATTCATCCAATGTTCAACATATTCTCCAGAATAAATGCCTTTTTCGATAAAAAAACCAAGTGCTTTTCCGAACAAAGGTAGTCTCTGCAGCCCACTTTTGTCTAAAAAATCTTTAAAGTCCATTTCTGATAATATATCTTTCATTTCTTCAGATGTATAGCCAGCTGCAACAAGAGCAGCTATTACTGCACCAACTGAAGTCCCAGCAACTCGCTGCCACTGATAGTTTTTAGCCTCTAGATAGGTTAAGGCACCAACTATGCCTATTCCCCTCATACCGCCACCTTCAAAAACAGCATCAGCCTTCATTAATAACCACCTCTTCTTAATTAAATAATCTTTTTTAATTGCAATAAATAATGACAAAAAATACATTATTTTCATGATATAATTTATTAAAGAATAGTACAGAATAACTTAATGTATTTTCATCCATCTAAAGTTCATAATAGAGATATATTTTAGGTTCAATTGTATACAGACTATAAAATAAGTATTTTTATTAGTGCTATTTTTAGAAATTGTGAATATATATATATACTATTGTTGAGTGTTTAGAAAGGTTATATAAATTTTAAAAAATTATGAATATAATAATCTAAAGTAACATTTCTTTTACACATAACATATACATGATAAATATATATTAAAAATATTATTCGTTTACTAATTATAAAAATGGGAGGTATTACAATGAAAGAGAAAAGTAGTTTTAAGATATCAAGAGATGTAATTGAGGAGTGCTTAAAGGAATGTCTTGATAGTTGTAAAAAGGATAGTAAAAAAGAAAAAACAAGTTCAGCTAGCTGTAGATAGCTAGAACTTGTTTTGTATAATTTAGGAATCAATTTACACTAAGTTATATTAATAAGCAGAATATTTCTTTTCAAGCTTTCTAAACATTAGTACCAACAATGATGAAATAAAAAGATATATGACAGCAGCTATTATAAATGGTGTAATGGTGAAGTCTCTAGTTACAACTTCCTTTGAAGCCCTAAGTAAATCACCAACACCGATAGATGCAACTAATGCCGTATCTTTTATAAGATTAATTGCCTCACTACAAACCGGTGGAAGCACATTTCTTGCAGCCTGTGGAAGAATTATTTGTATCATAGTTTGACGATAATTCATTCCTAAAGCCTTGGCTGCTTCAAATTGTCCCTTATCAACAGACTCTATACCAGCTCTAAAGGTTTCAGCAAGGTATGCTCCATAGTTTACAGTAAAGGCTAAGCTAGCAGCAGTTAATGGTTCCAATCTTATACCTATTACAGGAAGTCCGAAATATGCGAAGAATAGTTGTAGTAGTAAAGGGGTACCTCTAAACATCCAAGTGTATAAACCTAACACTGTTTTCAAAGGTTTGATATTAGAAATTTTTCCCATAGCTGCAAAGATGCCTAAAGGTACTGAAAAAATAGCAACTATTATGAATAGCTTTAAGGATATTAAACTTCCTTTTAATATGAACACTGTAATATCTATAAGATTAGACATTAAAATCACATCCTAACTGTCCTATTTTGTAATTATATCTTTACCAAACCATTTCTCGGATAGTTTAGCTGCAGTTCCATCAGCTTTCATAGCATCTAAAGTCTTATCAAGCTCTTCTTTAAAGCTTTTATCAGATTTTCTTATACCTACGCCCCAGTCTTCTTTACCAAAGTCTTCATCAAGAATTTTGTACATATCAGGTTTTTTAGATATGTAGTATCTTCCAACTGCTTCATCTACAACTACAGCATCTACACGACCTTGACTTAAGTCCATTAGGGCCTCTGTATTACTTGAGTATTTTTTGATTTCTTTTAAAGATTTTGCAGTAGTAGCATCTGAATTTAATGAAATTTCACTGCTGCTACCAAGTTGAAGTCCAACAACTTTACCAGCTAAATCTTTTTTACCTTTTATTGTTGAATCATTTTTTACAGCTATAATTTGTTTACTCTGAAGATAAGTTTTTGAAAAAGCTATTTGTTCTTTTCTTTTATCTGTAACAGTTAAGCCGTTCCAAATTACGTCAATATCTTTATTATTTAAGCTGAGTAGTACTCCGTCCCATTGAACTGACTTAAATACAGCTTTAACGCCCATTCTCTTTGCAGCTTCTTTTGCCATGTCAACGTCAAATCCAACAATTTCGCCTTTTTCATCTTTAAACCCTACTGGAGGAAAGCTGTCATCTAGTCCAACTATAAATTGTCCCTTTTGTTTAGTTTCACTTAATGAGTTATCTGCAGTTTGTTTATTTTGTGCACTTTGTCCACAACCTGAGAATAATAGTCCAAGGGTAAGTATGATTACAGTTAATGATGATAATTTTTTCTTCATTTTATTAACCTCCATATAATTAAATTTACAGTATTAATTATAATTTAGCCTACTAAAATTGTAAAGTGGTGAATCGAAAATTTTAATGGAAGTTGAAAGAAAGGAAAACACCAAAATGCCAAGGAAATCTCAGAGGAGAGATAAATTTAGGATTAGTTACGGTGAACCGTATCATAAGTAACGGAGGTTTTTAGCCCTAACCATTGATATAACTTGGTTAATGCTATATTTGCAAGTGGAAATACTGTATCACAAGTAAGATTCTAAATATTTTTATTAGTAAAATTAAATTAACTAATAGTTAATTTTTATGAATAAAAGATGAAAATGCTTCAATTGTTTAAATTATATAGCTTTGATATCATTTAATTAACGAAGTCCTAAGTTAATTAAATGTGCAAATAAATGGAGGAGTTTATTTTATGAGAATAAGTGAGATTATTAGAACTTATAGAAAAAAGGAGAATCTTACTCAAGAGCAAGTTGCTAATTATTTAAATATAAGTGCACCAGCAGTGAATAAGTGGGAAAATGGAATATCATATCCAGATATAACACTGTTAGCACCTCTTGCACGTGTTCTAAAAATTGATGTTAATACTTTATTAGCATTTAATGAGAAATTAACAGATGTAGAAGTAAATAATTTTACAAAAGAGGTTGGTGAAATGGTATCAAAAGATGGATACCAAAAGGCTTTTGAAAAGGGCAGTGATTTAATTAAGAAATATTCAAGTTGTGATGAGTTAATAATTAATATATCAACGGTATTAAAATTACATTTAGCTGTATCTGAAGTTGAGGAAAAAGATAAATATGAAAGAAAAATTATTGCTTGGTTTGAACTTGTAGCAGCAAGCAGTAAAGAAAAGACAGCTTCTAAGGCAAAATTATTATTATCAGCAATGTATAGGGAGAAAAAAGAGTATGAAAAAGCTCAAGAATTATTAGATAAAATTCCAGAACTAGACATTGATAAAAAATTTCAACAGGCATTATTACTTGAAGGCAGCGGAAAAATTGATGAGGCTTACGGTATTTATGAAGGCATATTATTAAAAAATGCGCATGAAGCATGGGCTGTTTTATCTTTTATAATAAAGATGTTATGCAAAGAAAATAAATTTAGTGAAGCAGAAGAATACTCAGAGTGTGCTAAAAAGCTTGTTGAAGTATTTGATTTAGGAGCATACAATAAATATTTATTAGATTTATCTTTAGCAAGAGAAAAACAGGATAAAGAAAAAACTATAGAAATGATTAGAAATATGGTAAATGAAGCAAGTAGTATGAATGATTTTATGAAGTCAAAACTATATACGCATATGAAATTTAACGGTGCCCATAGTATGAGCAGAGATAAATATAAAAAAATTGTAAAAATGTCAATTAAAAAAGATAAAACACTTGATTTTGTTGAAAATGATTCTAGGATAAAATTTCTGTTAGAATAACACTAAAGTTGGTAACAAAATGCTGGTGTTCTGTGTTGATTTTAACAGAGTAATTGATGCAGCTGAATATTTAGGATTTGAATATAACCATGGGGTACCCATTGTAGATTTTATAGCAGGTAGCACTGATACTTGGTTATTCAGATGAGAAAAATAATCACCAAATAAAATCTAATAATCAATATGATGAAGTAGAAAAAATGTTAATGAAGTCTGGATTTTTATCAGAGAGGATGAATTCATAATTGAAATTTTATGAAGTAAAATTCCCTCCGTCCCGCAGGTCGGAGGGAATTTTGTATGAAGTGTAAACTTGAATCAGATGGGGTTTCAAACCCCACCTGATTCTTAGTTGAACGAATCCAGGGACGTAGCCACTCTTTACTCCCACTTTGAAGAAGATGGGAGTATTAGAGCGGGTAGTCATCGGATAAAATCAAAGGTGTTTTAGGTGTGTGCGATAGTGCCGCAATTCCGATTCATTTTGAGTTTTGTACATCTTCTCAAGATAGGTAACCATCACAGCTTTATCCTTTGGAAGGTGGCCTTGAACAAAAATGGCGTTTGATGCACCTAGAGTGGCGAAGAATACTGGAATATCTAAATTTTCAATGAGAGTCTTCAATTCCTCCAGTTTTTCCAATTCTGTTTCTTCGGACCAATTGCCAGCCTGAATCTCAGCGAACAGTTCAGATTCCGGATAGATAGTAAGCATGGAGGAACCGATAATCTGTGGATGAGTCTGATTAAATACTTTGGCGGTTTCTAATGCACCTATCTTTCCTCGTCCAGCACCAGAGAGACCGGTAATATAAAAATAATTATACTTGATGTTGGCATCATCCAGACGGTGACTCTGGGTTATGATTTCTTCTGGCGGATAGCCCTTATTCATGAATTCAAGAATTTCTCCATCACCAGTTTCTACGCCGATGGTAAGACTATCATAACCAAGCTCATGTAAAGCCTTTAATTCATCGTCCGTCTTAAGAGTAATATCAGTAACACGGGCAAAACAGCCTATTGTCTGACACTCCGGTAGATATTTGTGAATTAAATCTGCGATTTCTTTTAGCCGTTCAAATTTCAAAACGAAAGGATTGGCTCCCGTTAAGTAAACACGGTTGACTTTCTGGTTATGCCAGGAAAGAAGTCCAGCCTGTACTTCTGCCAGATCCGCTTCGATATCTTTCAAAGGGGACATTCTAAATTTGAAAGGAAGATCATCATAGATAGTACAAAATTTGCACTTGTGGTGAGTGCAGCCAGCGGTTACTTCAATTAGTAGAGAGGATTCCTCATAGGGAGGTCTCCAAATAGTTCCAGTGTAATGCATATATATCGCTCCTTTATGGTAATTTTTCTCGGTGAAACGAGTCTCAAGATGGTGGCGCCTCCCGTTTCTGATTTATATGTTACAGCAAAGGTTTTTTTTGTTCAAGTACGGTTTTTTTATGGTTATAGTATCGTTTTTTATACTAAGTGCAAGAAAAGGTAGTACTTTAATTTTTTTTTAGTGTGAGGTATACTGTTAATAAAATGGAGGGATAAACCATGGCAGAGAATAAGTTCCGCGACAAGAATATGATGGCTCGCTGCGTGCCAATGAGTACGCTACAGTCTGTATTGAACGGTAAATGGAAAATATTAATTTTATGGTATATAGCTTTTTATAAGGTTCAGCGCTTTGGCGAGCTTATGCGTCGTTTGGAGGGCATAACACAGTCTACACTTACCAAACAGCTTCGTGAGTTGGAGGAAGATGGGTTTTTACATCGGGAAATTTACAAAGAAATTCCACCGAAGGTTGAGTATACTTTAAGCGAATTGGGGGAAAGTTTTATTCCTGTTTTGAATACCATGATGGACTGGAGTGAAACTCATCTGTGTCTAAATTATATAAATCCATATATGAATCAAGTAGAAGTGGATAAAGAGCAATGAAAGGCTGAATACTTTCACGCAGCCATCTTTTTAGCCTAGCGAGTTCAAATTCTGTTGATAAGCGTTCATTTTTTAAGGGGGAGAATTATGACAAGAAAATATAATTTATATCAAATTGATTCATTTACAAAGGAAAAATTCACAGGAAATCCAGCAGGGGTAATAACAAATGCAGATGGATTAACTGATTATGAAATGCAGAAAATTGCTAGGGAACTTAATAACTCTGAGACAGCCTTTATCTTTTCTTCAAATAGCAATCAATATGATGCTCATGTACGGTTTTTTACTCCAACAAATGAAGTGCCAATCTGTGGACATGCTACCATTGCAGCTCATTATGCCCGTGCTATTGAAAATAGACTTAGTACTTCAAGGGTTTATCATAAGACAGGTGCCGGGATTTTGCCTGTTGATATAGTAAAGGAAAATGAGGATTACAAAATTGTTATGACGCAGGGTAAAATTGAGTTTGGCACAATCATTGATGGCATAGATAAAGAAGAACTTTTAGAAGCACTTAATATAAGCAATAGTGATTTGCTTAAAAACTACAAAATTCAGATTGTCTCAACAGGTCATTCTAAGGTTATGATTGGTATAAAAAGTATTGAAACTTTAAATACATTGCATCCAGATTATGATGCACTCGCTGAGTTAAGTAAGACTATTGAATGTAATGGATATTATGTTTTCACGGTTGATTCGCAGGATAAAGATATTTTAATACAAGGTAGAATGTTTGCGCCTGCAATAGGTATTAAAGAGGACCCTGTTACTGGTAATGCAAATGGTCCGTTAGGTGCATATCTTGTTCATCATAATCTTGTTGAGCATAATAATTCTTTATTTAATTTTAAGGCTAAGCAGGGTGAAGCTATAAAACGATCAGGTATTATTGAAGTTGAGGTAAAGATAGAAGATAAAGAACCAGTAGAAGTTAAAGTTTCTGGAAATGCAGTAATAATATTTAAATCCGAATTATCATTAAATGATTAAATAAAAAAGCCTACGTTATATTTGTTACGGAGAACCGTACCATAAATGACGTAGACTTTTTGTATATGAGAAAAATGAGCGATTTAACTACAATTTTAGTATTCTTGCAGCTGATGTTACATTTTCTTTGCCTAGGATTGCTGATATAACAGAAATTCCATCTACTCCAGTGGACAACACTTCTTTAAAGTTTGTTTCATTAATTCCACCTATAGCTACAGCAGGGATATTTATATTACTATATATATGTTTTAGGTATTCAATACCTATAGGTGCATCTATGTCTTTTTTCGTTCCAGTATAGAATATAGCACCTATACCTAGATAGTCTGCACCATCTCTCTGGGCTTCTAAGGCTTCATCTAAAGTTCCTGTGGAAATACCAATAATTTTATCTTCACCTAGTATTTTTCTAGCTATAGCTAAAGGCATATCATCTTGACCTAGATGAACTCCATCTGCATTAATAGCTTGAGCTATGTCAATTCTGTCATTTATTATTAAAGGAACCTTGTAATGATCTGTTACTTCCTTAACTTCCATTGCTACTCTATAAAATTCCCTAGTAGAGATATCTTTTTCTCTTACTTGAACAATGGTAGTTCCTCCAAGAATTGCTTCCTCTACAACAGATTTCAAGCTTCTTCCCTTTAAAAAGCTCCTATCTGTTATAAGATATAAGCTGTAATCTACTGCCATATTATTCTTCCTTCTTTCTTTAATTTTTCCTCTGTTAAAGTATATACGCAGTCAATTAATTTGACCTTAAAGCTTCCAGGGACTCTAGCGATTTCATAAGCTTCTTCTCCCGCTAAGTTCATAGAAAGTATAGCTGTTACAGCAGATATAAATTTATCTTCTGAAGCAGCAGCAGTTGCTCCACAAAGTGCACCAAGCATACAGCCAGCGCCAGTTATTTTAGTTAGCATTTCTGTGCCATTTTGAATAATAGCGCTGCGAGTACCGTCAGTTATAAAATCTTCTTTGCCAGTGGCTGCAACTACACAGTTATATTTTTTCGCTAGTCTAATGCATGCATCTAAAGCACCTTCTCCACTATCTAAGGAATCTACGCCACGAACTTCGGAGGCTTCTCCAGCTAAAAACTTTATTTCTCCTATGTTACCTTTAATAACATCCACTCTTCCAAGTTCTAAAATTCTATTTATTACAGCAGCTTTTCTTGGAATAGCTCCACAAGCTACAGGGTCTAAAACTACTGTTGTATTGTTAACCTTTGCTGATATACTGGCAAGAACAGTAGCTTCTTCTTGTTCTTTAGTCAATGTTCCTACATTGATGTAAAGAGCGGATGAGATTTTTGTAAAATCAAATACTTCATCATAAGCTTCACACATAGCAGGAGAAGCACCGTAAGCTAGAAGTATATTAGCACAATCATTTATAGTTACATAGTTAGTTATACATTGAATAAGTGGAACATTTTTTCTAACAGTTGCTAGAGTATTGCAAACTTTTTCTATATTATTTGAATTCATTAATAATCCCTCCTTATGGGAAAATTTTTTTCGATGACTACCCGCTCTAATACTCTGCCTTCTTCAAAGGTGGAGTAAAGAGCGGGTACGTCCCTGGATTCGTTCAACTAAGAATAAGATGGGATTGAAATCCATCTTATTCAAGTTTCACATCATTCGAAAGAAATACCAGCCTTTTTATAAACCTCTACAAAGTGACCCACAGGGCCAACACCATGTCCAATAGAAAAAGAATTTTCTATGGCTTTAGTTATATATTCTTTTGATAGTGAAACCGCTTCTTGAATGCTATATCCTTTAGCTAGGTGTGAAGCTATGGCTGAAGATAAGGTGCAGCCTGTTCCATGAGTATTTTTGGTTTCAATTCTAGAACCTTTAAGAGTTATAAAATCTTCGCCAAAGAGAAGTATGTCATTAGCGTCATTACATCTGTGGCCACCTTTTACAAGTACGTTTTTAGCACCTAGTTCTCTTATCCTTAAAGCAGCTTCTTTCATTTGATCTGCATTTTCTATCTTTATTCCAGTTAAAACCTCTGCTTCAGGAATATTTGGAGTCACCACATCAGCAATAGATATAAGACCTTTTATAGCGACCTGTGCTTCAGGTTTTAATAAATAATATCCGCTTTTTGAAACCATAACTGGATCTAAGACTATGTTTTTGGCATCGTATTCTTTAAGGAGAGTTTTTATTATCTCTATAGTTCTACTATTTGAAACCATTCCTATTTTTACAGCATCTACATTTATATCTTCAAATATAGATTTAATTTGAGCTTCGACAAGTTCATCCGTTACATCCATAACCTTTTGGACACCTACTGTATTTTGAGCTGTTATTGCAGTAATAACGCTCATTCCATACACTCCAAGTGAACTCATAGCTTTCAAATCAGCTTGTATGCCTGCGCCACCGCAACTATCGGAACCTGCAATTGTTAATACTTTTTTCACGTAAATCACCTCTGTTTTTATATGTGGGGAAATTTTTAGATAGAATAGTGTATATGAATACTACTATTTTACTACAGTTTTTCCAATTTGCAATATTAGAAATTTATTCATAGAGGGCAGTCATCGGATAAACCACACTTATCATAAAAAATGGTATGAGTGGTACTTTCTTTATTTCTATAAATGTATACAATATAAGTAGAAGGATTAATAAAACGTATGGAGGAATAAAGATGAAAATAGGAGTTATTATGGGAGGAGTATCCTCTGAGAGAGAAGTATCATTAAATTCTGGAACAGAAATAGCAAATTATTTTGATAAGAATAAATATGAAGTTGTTCCTATTATTATAGATAAAAAAGATGATGTAATAGAAAAAGCTAAAGACATAGATTTTGCATTCATTGCATTACATGGTAAGTTTGGTGAAGATGGTATAATACAAGCAGTTTTTGAAACAATGGATATTCCATATTCAGGTTGTGGATCTTTAACTAGTGGTATGTGCATGAACAAAGATATATCTAAAAAGATATTAAGATTAACAGGAGTTAATACTGCAGATTGGTTAAGTGTTAGAAGTGTAGAAGAGATTGATTATGATTTTATAGATAAAATGGAATATCCTGTATTTGTAAAACCTAATAGTGGTGGTTCCAGCGTAGCTACAAATTTAATTAAAAAAAGAGAAGATGTAGAAAGTGCTGTAAGACTTGCATTAGACTATGATAACGAAGTTATGATAGAAAAATATATAAAAGGCGATGAAATAACCTGCTGTATACTAGAAGGTAAAATGATGCCTATAATTGCTATAAAACCTAAATCAGAGTTCTTTGACTATACAGCAAAATATGCTGATGGTGGTTCAGATGAAATAATAGTAGAGTTCGAACAAGGACTTCAAAAGAAAATTGAAGAAATGGCTCTAGAATGTTGGAAGGCGCTAAAATGCAGTGTATATGTAAGAGTAGACATGATTATAAAAGATGGGGTTCCTTATGTACTTGAGCTTAATACTTTACCAGGTATGACTAGAAATAGCTTATTCCCTAAGAGTGCAAAAGCTATAAATATGTCTTTCACTGAACTATTAGATAAAATAACAGAAGTGTCTTTAATAGAAGAAAGATAGAAGCTAATTTGCATATATGAAATAAGGGATAATTCATAATTGTTGAATTGTCTCTTATTTCTGCACAAAACAACAATTATAAACAAATTTCGTGGAGCTATTGACAATATAAGGTTTCACTGATATAATAGATACATAAATTGAATAAGGAATTGGAACTTATCAAGAGAGGTGGAGGGATTGGCCCTATGAAGCCCAGCAACCAGTATTATTTCATTTAATAATACATTGGTGCTAATTCCAACGGCGTATGCCGAAAGATGAGGAGATCATTGGGACTTTTATAAGCTCGAGGTTTTCCTCGGGCTTTGATTTATTTTAAAGGAGAAAAGAAATGATTGAAATTAAAAATGTAAGTAAGAGTTTCTCAGATACTAAAGTATTAAAAGATATAAATTTGAACATAAAAAAAGGCGAAATTATAGGGATTGTTGGTCATAGTGGTGCTGGAAAGTCTACATTATTAAGGTGTTTAAATGGACTTGAAAGCTATGATAGCGGAAGTATAAAGGCTATTGGAAATGAAATAAAAGATTTAAGTGAAAAAGAATTAAGAAGTTTTAGAAGGCGTCTTGGTATGATATTTCAAAACTTTAATCTTTTAAATAGAAAGAATGTATTTGATAATGTAGCTCTTCCACTTGAAGTTTGGAAGTTAGATAAAAAAGAAATAAATGAAAGAGTAACAAAATTGCTAGAGTTGGTAGGTCTTCAAGATAAGACTCATAGTATGCCTAAAGATTTAAGTGGAGGTCAAAAACAGAGAGTAGCTATAGCAAGAGCATTGGCCCTTGAACCAGATATACTCCTATGTGATGAAGCAACTTCAGCACTAGATCCAAATACAACAAAATCAATACTTAACTTAATAAAAGAAATAAATGAAAAGTTAAATATAACTGTAGTTGTAGTTACCCATCAGATGGAGGTTATAAAGCAAATATGTTCAAGAGTCGCCATTATGGAAGATGGAGAAATAAAAAGTTTAGGAGTTGTAGACGAGTTGTTTTTGAAGCCGGATGCTTGTCTTAAAAAGCTTTTAGGAGAAGAAGAAGTTTTACCAGAGGATGGGATAAACATAAGAATATTCTTTCCTAAGGAACGCAGTCAACAATCAATTATAACTTCTATGGCTAGAGAACTTGATATAGACTTTTCTATAGTTTTTGGAAAGCTTGAAAAGTTTAGAGAAAATGTATTAGGTAGTTTAGTTATAAATACTTCTGAGGAAAATAGGAAAAATATATGCGACTTTTTAGATAAAGAATCTATGGCATGGGAGGTGATTACAAGTGCTACTAATTAATGAAGTTTTACTTCCAGCATTAGGACAGACTGTATATATGGTTTTAGTGTCAACTATTATGGCAGTCATTATAGGATTCATACCTGCGATTACACTTGTAATAACAAATGAAAAGGGGTTAAAACCAAATAGAGCGGTTTACAAAGCTTTAGACTTTATAATCAATATATTAAGATCATTCCCATTTATAATACTTATGATTGCTATTTTCCCTTTTACAAAGCTACTTGTTGGAAAACAAATAGGAACTACAGCAGCAATAGTACCTTTAACTATAGCAGCGGCACCATTTGCAGCAAGGGTAATAGAATCTGCTATGAAGGAAGTTGATGCAGGTATAATAGAGGCGGCAAGATCCTTTGGTGCAAGTAATTTGCAAATAATTTATAAGGTTATTCTTAAGGAAGCTTTTCCTTCTATAATTCTAGGAATCACACTAACAGTTATTAGTGTGGTAGGATACTCAGCTATGGCAGGAGCTATTGGTGGAGGCGGATTAGGTGATGTAGCTATTAAATACGGATACTATAGATTCAAAACAGATATTATGATTTATACAGTTGTGATACTTATAATACTTGTGCAGTTTTTCCAAAGCATAGGTGACATTATATATAGAAGGTTAAGTAAATAATACAAAATATTTAAGCTAATAATAAATAGAAAATTAAATTTGTTAAATAAAAACATAATAATTAGGGGGAATTTTAAATGAAAAAAGGAAAAATTTTATCAATAGCAATATCAGCACTACTTGTTTTAGGATTAGCAGGATGTGGACAAAAACAGGACACTGCTAAACAAGGTGATACTAGTAAGGCAACTAAAAAGGTTATAAAGGTTGGTGCATCACCAACACCTCATGCAGAAATACTTAAAGAGGCAGTAAAACCAATACTTGCAAAGGAAGGCTATGATCTTCAAATTGTTGAATTTACAGACTATGTAACGCCAAATACAGCCTTAGATAGTGGAGAATTAGATGCAAACTTCTTTCAACACGTACCTTATTTAACTACATTTAATAAGGAGAAACATACTGACTTATCCTATACTGCTAAAGTTCATCTTGAACCAATGGGAGTATATTCACAGAAGATTAAAAAGTTAGATGAACTTAAAGATGGAGCAACAATTGCAATACCAAACGATCCAACAAATGGAGCTAGAGCTTTAAAAGTATTACAAGCAGCTGGAGTTATAAAATTAAAAGATGGTGACCTTATATCAAAATTAGATATTACAGAAAATAAGAAAAATATTAAAATAACAGAATTAGAAGCTCCACAGCTTCCAAGAGTTTTAAATGATGTAGATGCAGCGGTTATAAATACTAACTATGCAATTCCTGCTGGATTTAATCCTACAAAGGATGCTATAGCTATAGAAGCTAAAGATTCACCTTATGCAAATGTAATTGCTGTTAGAACAAAAGATAAAGATCAAGAATATATAAAGGCTCTTTCTAAAGCTGTAAACTCACCAGAAGTTAAGAAGTTTATAGAAGATAAATATAAGGGAAGTATAATACCTGCATTTTAATGTAAGTATGAAATTTAAGAATAAGACGAAGTAAGCGGTGAGGAAATCATATTTTCCTTACTGCTTTTTTTATCTGCTAAGGTAAAAGATTATGTGGTGGAGATTGAGGGGAAGGAAAATAATTATAGAGTGAATAACTAGTGTCTCCATTTAAATCTTCACTTTATTTATTTTAGTATTTGTGTGAAAATGTACTTGAGGTGAATAGAATTGTTTTCTGATATAAAATTAGATAAAAATACACCGGTATATATACAAATAAAAGACTATATTAAAAGTATGATTTTAAGAGGAATGCTTAGGCAAAATCAAAAACTGCCTTCTACAAGAGAGCTATCATCAATTTTAAAAATTAGCAGAAATACTGTTATTTGTGCTTATGAATTTCTTGAAGAGGAAGGATTTATATATATGCAGAAAGGTAAAGGCGCCTTTGTAGCAGATGTGCAGATAAGTTTTCAAGAAGGATGGAGTATAGATTGGGATAACCAAGTAAATGGTTATGCAAAAGTTTCAGAAGAGCTAGATATAGTAAAGCATGAGGTTGAGTGGAAAAAAGGTATGATATCCTTCAAAAGCATAGCACCGGATGAGAGTCTTTTTGACGTTGAGGAGTTTAAAAAGTCTTTCCTAAATAGAATTTCTATTGAAGGTGAAAAGATATTAAACTATGGGTATGCAAAGGGATATAGACCTCTAATTGAGTATTTGCTCAACTATATGAAAAATAAGGGTGTTGACATAGATGAAAAAGATATACTTATAACTAATGGATTTACAGAAGGGTTTGATATAATTCTGGCTAGTGCTACTGAAAAAGGAGATAAGATTTTATGTGAGAACCCTACCCACAATACAGCTATAAAGATAATGAAACTACATGGCTTAGAAATAAAAGGTATAGATGTCGATAAAGACGGCATAAATTTAGAAAAGCTAGAGGAAGAGCTAGTAGAAAATAAATTTAAACTTTCTTATTTCATACCATCTTATCATAATCCTACAGGGATAATAATGTCTGCAGAAAAAAGACTTAAGCTTTATAGAATTTTAAAACAATACAATATACCTATAATCGAAGATGGATTTAATGAGGAACTAAGATATTCCGGTACTCATGTGTCTCCCATAGCAGCATTAAGTGGCGGAGGGAATAGTGTAGTATATATAGGCAGCTTTTCTAAGATACTATTCCCAGGTATAAGAGTAGGTTGGATATTAGCTGATAAAAAACTTATAGGGTATTTGGAAAGCATAAAAAGAAGCAGAAATATTCATACTTCATTTTTAGATCAAGCAGTGTTTTATGATTATCTTCATGGCGGAAATTTTGAAAGATATATTAAAAAAGCGAGAAAAGTTTATAAGGACAAATATGAATTTGCAGTAGAATGTGCTAAAAAATACATTCCTTGTAAAGAAGTGATTGGTGAAGGCGGACTTCATATTTTTATAAAATTAAATAATATAGATTCAAGAAAAATTTTAGAAAAGTGTTGTGAAAGAGGCGTTATTTTTACTCCTGGAGATATTTTTTATACAGATGATAGTGGCTTTGACACCTTGAGAATTGGATTTTCAAGAGTTAGCAAAGATGAGATAGAAAAAGGACTTAAGATAATTGGAGAAGTGGTTAGTTTATTTAGTTAGTAGAGTTATTGGGGAGAAGTTTGAATATTAACAATATTTAAAAAATATAATATAATATTATTAGATAATAAGTTTTACTAAGTTTTGTTACTGATTGATTTTAATTAAATCAATCGGCACCTTAGAGCACATACTTTTATATACAAATCCATTATAAGAAGGATTTTAATTTAAGTAAGAAGTCAATTGCGGGGGTGGAAATTAATGGTAAAATTAACATCTCAAGAACAACCAGATAAAGATGGAAAGATAAATCAGTCAACTGAAGTACTTGACAAGTATGATGATACTTCATCAGGAAGTAAGGCAGAGACTATATTAATAACTGTGTTTGCAACTATTGTTATGGGTATATTAATATTTTTATTTAGATAGAGCCTTAGGGCTCTTTTTTCATATCAAGGTTAAAAGTTCCTTTGGAATGAACTCAAAGCGAAAAGTGGTTGCAGGATGTGGAATAAAATCAAATATGTGACCATATGTAAATATTAGAACATTAAAAGCAGAGGTGGTTTATATAAGATAAGTATATTTATTTTAAAAATCCTAAAACTAAGCTCAAAGAAGTATTATAAATGGTGGTGAGAAAATGAGTAAAGGCTTAAAGACAACTTTAATTATAATAGCAGTAATTGCAGTTATATTTTTACCTTTAATAGGAAGCTACAACTCTATGGTAGGACAGGAACAAAAGGTTAATGCAGCATCTTCTAACATAGATACTCAGCTTCAAAGAAGATCGGATTTAATTCCAAATTTAGTACAGACAGTTAAAGGATATGCAGCACAGGAAAAAACAATATTCACAGATGTTGCAAATGCAAGAGTAAAATTAGCAGGAGCACAAAATGTCACTGATAAAGCTAATGCAGATGCTGAGTTATCGGGAGCACTTAGTAGGTTATTAGTTGTGGTAGAAAAATATCCTGATTTAAAATCAAATGAAAATTTTAGAGACTTGCAGGTGGCGCTAGAAGGAACTGAAAATAGAATAGCTATTGCAAGACAGGATTACAATAATGTTGTAACAAGTTATAACACTACAATAAGAAGGTTTCCAAATTCAATAATTTCAGGTGTTTTTAGATTTGAACAAAAGCCTTATTATAAAGCAAGTGAAGGTGCAAAAGAAGTTCCAAAGGTAGATTTCACCAAATAATAAATTATGAATAAAGTTAAAGCATATAAAAAACTTACAGATAGCAGTTTGAAATATAAGTTATTAAAAAATAAGCTTTTTGTAAGTATAATAATATTTTTTTTAATACTAATAGTATCAATACCTTGCTTGGTTAAAGGTCAATCAAACATACCTGAGCCTACTAACTTGAAATATGTGAATGATTATGTAGGCGTTATTGATAATGAAAGTAAAAATTATATTGTAGCTCTAGGAAGAGAACTAGAAGAGAAAACTGGAGCACAAATGACTGTGGTAGTAATAAAATCACTTGAAGGAAAAGATGTAGAATCCTATGCTAATGAACTTTTTAGAACATGGGGTATAGGGCAAAAAAACAAAGATAATGGACTTTTAATACTCCTCTCAATGCAGGATAAAAAATGGAGAATTGAAGTTGGAAGAGGACTTGAGGGTGCAATAACGGATATATACTCTGCAAGGGTTATGGATAACATTGCTAAACGGCTTTTTAAACAGGGTAAGTATGGAGAAGGGTTAAAAAATGCATATTCTATATTTGCAGGAGATATAGCTAAAGAATATAATGTCCCCTTAGAAAATAAAAAGAATGTTACAGTACCATCTACACAAAATGAGAAAACAGTAAGAATTAATCCTATTGTTATTTATGCTATTCTAGGAGCATTCATGGTTGATATTATATTTAATAGAGCTAGAATAACAAGATTTTTATTTGCATGGATGTTTTGGAGCTCCTTTTGGGGCAGTGGACCTAGAGGCGGAAGCGGCGGAGGTGGTTTTGGCGGAGACGGCTTTGGTGGCGGAAGTTCTGGAGGCGGAGGTTCTTCAGGAGATTGGTAATGAGTTAAGTAGAGAACCAAAATCTATGATTTGATGATGGTCGCTTACTCTGTGAGTACTCCTCTGACGTTAGGAAGAGGAGTTTTATATAAAAATGGAACCATGTACAGGACGAAATTATTCCCGAGGAAACATTTTGAATTTCCTCGGGAATACTTAGTTTGCAGTCTGTTCAGGAAAAGATGTACTAAATACTTTTGTCCAATCATCAATGGTATTTTCACTAGTCCACTGAGTCATAATCATAGTTTCATGTTCATCTAAGTTTACATCTAAAACGGCTTTACCTATTTTGTTATCCGAATAAGGATATAGTGTTAGTTTGTTAGGTGTAAAGACACCTAAAATTTCTTTATCCGGTGAAGATATTGCATCTTCAGCATCAGGTATCAAATTTTTTATAGAGGAAAAACTAGTACATAAATCATTGTAGGAGACTATGCTTTGAGGTAAATCTAAATCTGTATTATATAATATATATTTGCTGCTGTTTCCTGAATATTTAAAGGTTTTACCTATCTGAGCAACCCATTTTCCATCATTTCTAGCTATAGTCCAGTTGTCTCCAGAAGTGGTGTTTATACCATTTCCTTTAGAACTTTCACCTAAAGTAATTTTTGAGTTTTTATATTTTTTTATTATAGGAATAGATTTATCTTTAAAAACATTATACATAGTTATGCTATCTTCAGTATTTTTATATTGTGTTAACTTTTCTAAATCAACTATTGAACAACTCTCAGTTAGAGAGCTTTTTTCATTGGTAGGATGATTGTTTATATATGTAGAGATAGAAACATGATTTTTATCTACGAAATCTAACTTGCTTTTATAAGTATTATATTTGTATTCAAAGGTAACCGGTGTATAACTATCTGAAATAGCATGAGATACTAAGTATTCAATAGAATCCTCTGTATTTGTAAAACTATAGTAAACAGGCTCTATTTGCCAAAAGGTATCTTTATGTGGAACAAGTATAAAGTTCATTTCTTTACTAACTTTCAAGTTATTATCCTTGTCTGGAGTTATCCAAAGAGTTCGATAAGTAGATACATCCTTGTCCACATCATTCCTAAAGCCCAGAAGCAATCCACAGTTAAAATTTACAGATAAATTTTGTTTTACAGTGCAAACATTAGTAAAATCACTTATATCTAGCGTTATTTTAGAAAAGGCAATAGAAAGAAAGATTAAAACTATTAATAAAGGATAATTTAAATTTTGTTTTTTTATAAAATTCATAAGTTCCTCCTACAATTTTTACTTATAACAGCTATGAAGTTTTAGTTACCTATATAAACATATGCATAAAACAATAAATTTAATATAAAAACATTTAGTTTCTTAAATGTATATAATTTATTAATGATTATCCTTAGAATAGGTCTATAGACTAACATATTGTGGTATATTAGTATTAAAAGAATTGATATCTTAATATGTTTAAAAGCAATGGATTACAAAAAATAATGAAGAACAGGTAAAGCATACAAATGGTTATTAATTATTGGAGGTAAAACAGGTGAAGAAAGTTGAAGAAAAAGTAATGCATAAAGGTAAGTGGATATCTTTAAAGGAAACAACATATATAACTAAAAATGGAGATGAAGTAAAATGGGAGAGTGTAGAAAGAACTAATACTAACAAATCTGTGGTTATTATAAGTAAACTCATTCCATCTAATAGATACCTATTTATAAAGCAGTATAGACCAGCTATAGACAATTATATAATAGGTTTTCCAGCAGGCTTAGTAGAAGGAGAGAGCTTAGAAGAGGAAGCTCTAAGAGAGTTAAAAGAAGAAACAGGTTACAAAGGGAAGGTAAAAGGTATAAGTCCTATTATAAATTCTAATGCTGCACTACTTACTGATACTGTTAGAATTGTAAGTGTAGAAATTGATGAAAATGATAAAGAAAATTTAAATCCAAAACAGCAGCTTGAAGCAGAGGAGGAAATAGAAGTAATTCTTGTTTTGAAAAATAATGTAAAAGATTTTCTTTTAGAAGAACAAGAAAATGGAACTGCAATGGGAATAGGTCCTTGGTATGTTTTTTGTGGATTAGATGACTTTTAGGGGATGATTAAATGATAAAAAGCATGATTATAATGTGTAGTGCAGTAGCTATAATATTAACTATAGTGGTAATAGCAGTATTTGTCATATTAATTTCCGGTAAAAAGTAAACATACACAGGTTTTTCAATGTGTATGTTTACTAACTTCTACTTGATTGAATTTTTATCTTATCCGATGACTACCCGCTCTAATACGCCCATCTTTTTCAAACTTTAAAAGATGAGAGGTTGTTATAGCTAAAAGAATAAATCAATTGATTTAATTGCTTACATATGATATATTTTTAACATAAAGTAAAACTTGGGTTAGATTAGTTTTGTCTAGGACTTAAAGGGGACAAGTTTCCTTGTTAGATTTTAGAAGTTAGAATGTGCAGGTGTATATTATGGAAGAATGGCTTTTTAAAAAAGATGATTACATACCTAAAGCTGATAAAGACAGATTTATAGATAAAAGTATAGTTGGAATTCTTCATACTTTATCTTTAATAAAGAGAAATAACCAGATTAGTGGTAATTTTATGTACAAGCTTAATCCAACATTAAAACTTATATTTACTATATTAAACATAGTATTTATATCTATGTCTCAAAGTTTTACATATGTACTAGCTCTAGATGTGTATATGTTTCTGCTTGTAGCTTTATTAGAAGTTCAAGCGATAAAAAAGATTTTGGCTTTAAGTGTGATAGTGCCTTTATTTACATTGATAATGCTTATCCCATCTATACTAATGGGGAATATTAATAATAGTATATTGTTAATATTAAAAGTTATAAGCACTGTTGTGGCTGTAAATGTTTTGTCTTATACAACAAAATGGCATGACATAACTAAGGCATTAAAGTTTTTCTTTATTCCAGATGTATTTATACTTGTATTTGATATCACTATAAAATATATTTATATACTGGGTGAGTTTTCACTAGAAATGTTTTATGCTCTAAAGTTAAGATCTATTGGAAGAAATAATAAAAAATACTCTTCTATTTCTAAAATAATGGGAAATCTTTTTCTAAAGTCAAAGGAAATGGGAGATGAAATGTATTCAGCTATGGAGTGCAGAGGATTTACTGGTGAATACGTGTCTCATGCTAAATTTGGATTTAATTTTAAGGATTTTATATATTGTATTATGAATATGTTGATTTTAATAATGTATTTTTATTTTGCTAGGATGTGATTTAAATGATTGAAGTTAAAGATGTTTATTTTAAGTATAAGGATACACAGGTGTTAAAGGATATAAACGTAAAGATCAAAGAGGGAGAATCCATAGCATTAATAGGACCTAACGGAAGTGGAAAGTCTACTTTTTTAAAGTTAATAAATGGTGTTGTTTTTCCTACACAAGGGACATACTGTTTTAATGGGGATGAGATAAATGTTAAGAAATTAGATAATAGCAATTTCTCAAAATTTTTTCATAAAAAAGTAGGATTTATATTTCAAAATTCAGATGCACAACTTTTTTGTTCAAATGTTTATGAAGAAGTAGCCTTTGGTCCAAGACAGATGGGATTGGATGAAAAAGAAGTAGATAGAAGAGTGTGTGACTGTTTAAAGCTTTTAGATATTGAAGATCTTAAATACAGAGAGCCATATAATTTAAGTGGTGGTGAGAAGAAAAGGACAGCAATAGCCTGTGTACTCTCAATGAATCCAGAAATTTTAGTTTTGGACGAGCCTATGAATGGTATAGATCCAAAGGGTAAGAAATTTTTAAGGGAACTTTTGATTAAGCTTAATTTAAGTGGTAAGACTATAATTTGTTCAACCCATGATTTTCAATATGTAGAAGGCGTTTTCAAAAGGGCTTTAGTATTTTCAGAAGATCATAGTATAGTAAGAGATGATAATTATGATGATGTAATTAATGATAACGATTTTTTAGTGAAATATAATATAAAATAAAATAAGAATGTACAAGAAAGTTCAAATTTTCAATTTTATATATTCTCTAGCTTTTAACAAAAGTAGGTTCAGTTGACAGTTAAAGATAATTGTAATAAACTAAAATTGAAAAACAAAATAAAAACATCTAGGTGCCTTTTAAAAAGAAGGTGAAAAGGGAATGCGGTTAAATTCCGCAGCAGCCCCCGCTACTGTATTTGATGACAAACCTTTGTTAAACCACTCTAATTAAGGGGAAGGTAAAGGTGAGGATGATTCATAAGCCAGGAGACCTGCCTAATGATTGTTATAAACTTTCGGAGGGAGAGTACTTTTAATTTGAGTGCTTCCGGCTTTTGCCGGTTTTTTAGTTAAAAGCAGTAAACCTTGAAGGTTTGCTGCTTTTTTATTACATATTAGAAAAAATGAGATTTTACCTGACTAACTTGGCGTAAGTCTCCTACTTTATATGAAACTCCTCTTCCTAGAGTCAGAGGAGTACTCACAGAGTAAGCGACTATCATCAAATCATAGATTTGAGATGTCTGCTTGACCGATTCACACAAAATCGTAGATTTTGGTTCTCTGCTTAAGTGGGAGTTCAACGCCAAGTAAGTCATGCATTCGCAGTTCTAAAATTCAGATGGGGTAAAAGAATCCCCCATCTGAATTAAGAACTTGCTTCAACTTATAAATAATCTAGGGGGAGTTTATTATGGCTAAAATAATGATTCAAGGAACAGGTTCTTCAGTGGGAAAAAGTGTTTTAGTGGCAGCACTTTGCAGAATTTTTAAGCAAGATGGATATTCAGTTTGTCCTTTCAAATCACAAAATATGTCTTTAAATTCATACATAACTTTGGATGGTAAAGAAATGGGGCGTGCGCAAGTGCTTCAAGCTTATGCAGCTGGTCTTCAACCAGAAGCTTATATGAATCCTATACTTTTAAAGCCTACATCAGATAAAAAATGTCAAATTATAGTTAATGGTAAGGTATATGACAACAGCACTGCTATGGAATATCACAATATGAAGCTTCAATTTAAAGATATGCTTAAAGAGCATTTTGAAAACATGGAGAAGCAGTTTGATATAATAGTTATGGAGGGGGCTGGAAGTCCTGCTGAAATAAACTTAAGAGATAGAGATATTGTAAACATGGGAATGGCTGAAATTGTAGATGCTCCTGTACTTTTAGCTGGAGATATAGATAAGGGTGGAGTTTTTGCATCACTTGTTGGTACAATGGTTCTTTTCACAGAAGAAGAAAAAAATAGAGTTAAAGGGACAATAATAAACAAATTTAGAGGTGATGTAGAAATATTAAAACCAGGTCTCAATATGCTTGAGGATATAGTTAATATACCATGCATTGGTGTAGTTCCTTATTTTTACTTAGCACTAGAAGATGAAGATGGTGCAGTAGAATTTAATACAAAGGTAACAGCACCTATAGATATAGCAGTAATCAAACTTCCTCATATATCTAATTTTACAGATTTAGATGCTTTAAAGATAGAAGAAGATGTTTCAGTAAGATTTATTACTTCGGTAGAAGAGTTTGGACATCCTGATTTGCTTATAATTCCAGGAAGTAAGAATACTATTGAAGATTTATTAAAATTAAGAGAGTGTGGACTTGAAAGATACATTAAAGAATATAGTGAAACAGGATTTACAATCGGTGTATGTGGAGGATACCAAATGCTTGGAAAGCTGATAAAAGATCCATATGGTGTAGAAACTGATGTAAAAGAAGTGGAAGCTATGGGAATACTAGATATAGAAACGGTTTTTGAAGAAGAAAAGGTGACTACAAGAGTTAATGCTGAGAGTATAGAAGAGTTTAACATTTATAAAGATGATAATTCTATAGAAAATAGAAAATTTAATGTGTATGGTTATGAAATCCACATGGGAGTGTGTAATTATGGGGAAAGTGCACAACCTTTATTTAAGATTGTGGATAAAAATAGAGAAAAAGTTAATATAGAAGATGGTGCTATAAACATAGAAGGCAATGTTATGGGAACTTACATACATGGAGTATTTGATGGAGTAGATTTTAGAGAGTATATTATAAATAAAATTAGATTACAAAAGGGAATGAAGTATAAGTCTGCTGTAGTTTATGAAAATCTTAGAGAAAAAGAACTGGATAGACTTGCTGATATCGTTAGACAAAATATAGATATAAATAAAATTTACGATATTATGGGAATAGAAAGATAGGAGGATTTATTTTGATAACATCTTTCTTTGTGATAAATGCTATATCAATACTTTTAGCAGTAATAATAGATTGGATAATTGGAGACCCAAATTGGTTTCCACATCCCATTATATATATAGGGAAGCTTATATCTTTCTTAGATAAAAAGGGAAGAAAGCTTTGTAAAACTAATATAGGCATTAAAGCCTTTGGAGGATTTATTGTAATTATAGTGGCAGCCATAAGTTTCATATTACCTTTTGCTATTCTTACGATAACAAAGCATATTATATGGTTATACATTATACTTAATGTTCTAATAATATGGACGACTTTGGCAGCAAAATGCTTAAGTATGGAAGCAAAAAAAGTATATTATGCACTAAGAGATAAAGATTTAGAAGATGCTAGAATAAAGCTTTCATATATAGTGGGAAGAGATACAAAAGAGCTTAGTGATAAGGAAATAATAAGAGCGGATGTTGAAACTGTAGCGGAAAATACAGCAGATGGAGTAATAGCACCTTTATTTTATGCAATTATTGGAGGAGCACCGCTTGCTATGATGTATAAAGGTATTAATACAATGGACTCAATGCTTGGATACATGAATGAAAAGTACAGATATATAGGATTTTTTCCAGCTAAAGTAGATGATGTATTTAATTTTATACCTGCAAGAATTACAGGACTTCTCATAAGTATGGTTTCTTTTGTAGTTAAAGGAAGTGCATTTGCAAGCTTTAAGATAATGATTAGAGATAGAAAGAACCACAAAAGTCCTAACTGTGCATATCCTGAAGGTGCTGCAGCAGGAGCAATGGGGGTGCAGCTAGGAGGCACTAATATTTATTTTGGTGAGGTTGTGTATAAACCTACTATTGGAGATAAAATAAAGGAATTAAGCTTCGAACATATAAATGATTCTATAAAGCTTATGTATGCAGCAGAGGCGCTTATGATGGTTTTGTATGTGATTGTAGTTTTGGCGATTAACAGCCTACCATCTAGCTGTTGCTAGAAAGTGGCAATAATAGAAGATGAACAAATGTAAAATTTGAAATAATAGTAATAGGAAGTGATAACATTGGAGCATGGTGGAGACGTATATACTGAGGGACTTTTAAAAGGAAAGGAGCTTATAGATTTTAGCTCAAATATTAATCCATTAGGAGTACCAAATAGCTTTAAAGAAAACATTAATGAAGCATTAGAAAGTATGGAGAGATATCCTGATGTTAAATATAGAAATGTAAAAAAACATCTTAAAAATTATATGAAATTTATCAGTAGTTATTTTGATTTACAAAATCAATCCTTAGAAAAATCTACAATAGATGAAGAGGATATAGTTCTTGGAAATGGTGCAGCTGAAATTATAGATTTAGCTATAAGCTGTTTTAAAAGTGTATGTATAGTGGTACCATCATTTATTGAGTACGAAAAAAACGCTGAAAAATGGGGATGCTCCATAGAATACTCTTATCTAAAAAAAGACATGACCTTTGATTATAAAGATATAGCTTTAAAAATGAAAAATTCAGAAGCGTTAATTATAGGAAATCCTAATAATCCTAATGGAAATGTAATAAATAAGGATAAGTTTAAAGCAATTATGGATTATTGTCAGAAAAATAATAAGATTATTATAGTAGATGAAGCTTTCATTGAATTCACAGGAAAAAAAGGATTTAGTCTTTTGAAGGATATGGAAAAGTATGATTGTTTATTTATAATAAAGGCCTTAACGAAATTCTACGCAATGCCTGGGATAAGGATGGGATACGGTGTAAGTAAAAATAAAGAATTAATAGAAAAAATAAAGGAAAAACAAAATCCTTGGAATATAAACTGTTTTGCAGAAATGGCAGTAAAGTACATTTTAAAGGATCAACAGTATATAGAAGAATCATTAAAATGGATTGAAGAAGAGAGTTACTTTACAACTCATAAACTTAAAAGTATAGATTTTATAGAAAAAGTTTATACAACTTATAGTAACTTTGTACTATGTAAGCTTAAAAATATAGATTGCCATAAATTATATAATCTATGTTTGGAAAAAGGAATTGTCATAAGAAAATGTGATAATTTTAAGGGATTAAATGAAGAGTATGTAAGATTTGCAATTAAGGATAGACAAAACAATGAAAAGCTTATAGAAGTTTTGAATTCACTAAATAAATTTTAGGGGGAGAAAGATATGAAAAAAAGAAATACTCTATTTATGTGTTTAGCCTTAATTATGGCTTTAAGCACTAATGCATATGCAATGCACATATCAGAAGGATTTATGCCACCGATGTGGTGCGGAGTATACTTTGTTCTTTCAGCACCTTTTATAATTATAGGTATAAAACATATACAGAAGAAGACTGCAAAAAACAGAGATTTAAAAATGCTTTTAGGTTTAGTAGCAGCATATTCCTTTATATTATCTGCTATGAAATTACCATCTATTACTGGAAGTTGTTCTCATGCTACAGGAACTGGACTTAGTGCTATGTTATTTGGTCCCTTTGTTACAGCTGTAGTAGCATTGTTAGTATTGACATTCCAGGCAATATTACTTGCACATGGTGGAATAACTACACTAGGAGCTAATGTCTTTTCTATGGGAATTGTAGGACCTATAGTATCTTTCCTAATATTTAAGACAGTAAAGAATAAAAACAAAAAATTAGCAATATTTTTAGCAGCTATGATTGGAGACTTGGCTACTTATTTAACTACATCAGTACAGCTAGCCTTATCCTTTCCAGCTCATACAGGTGGAGTTCTAGCTTCCTTTGTAAAATTTGTTTCTATATTTGCTATTACACAGATACCTTTAGCTATAGTAGAAGGTATAATAACTGTTATGATATTTGGATTTATAGAAAGCTACTCATCAAAAGAATTAAAAGATTTAAGAGAGGTGTAAGCTTTGAAAAAGAAAAACTTAATTCTAAGCATTATCTGCGTATTTTTAGTAGTAGGGTCTTATTTCTTAGGATCAATTAAAGGTGGGGAATTTGGAGGAGCAGACGACCAAATACAAGAAACAGTTAAGGAAGTAAACAAAGATTATAAGCCTTGGTTTAATCACATATGGGAACCGCCATCAGGAGAAATAGAAAGTCTATTATTTGCACTACAAGCTTCTATAGGTGCTGGATTTATAGGATATTATATAGGAAAGAAGAAAAATGTTAAAGCTAATACTGGCACTGTCAAGAACCAGTAGAATATCTTTTATACATCCTGCAGAAAAAGTATTTTTAAGTATATTACCTATTATAATTATAGGATTCACGCATAGAAGCATTCCTGTAATTTTAAATATAATTATATTTACTCTTTTGCATATACTTTGTAAAAATAATAGGAATATAGTAATTAAATTTGCTTTTGAGATTGCTGCCTTTGCAGCGATTTCATCCATAACTTTTATACTGGATTATGGTATAAACTATTGTGGAGTAGTTGTACTTAAGAGTTTGTCTGCAGGATTATGTTTATCTTTCTTTGCATTGACTACTCCTATAGATGATGTTTTAAATATTATGGCTAAAAATAAATGGCTCAAGGATATATGTGACATAGCTAAGACTATGGAAAGATTTTTGGTAGTTATAAACGATGAGTACTCAATTTTATACAATTCCATTAAAAGTAGAGGTGGATTTGATAATTTTAAATTAAAAATAACAAATACAGGAAAAATGGCAGGACTTTTATTTGTAAATACTATGCATAGATGGAGAAGTATAAAAGATGGTATTGATAGTAGAGGTTATAGAGGTTATATGCCTTATCTAGTGAAAGATTTTGATTTTTCATATTTAAGGATGGGAAGTATATTCATATATATATTTAGCTTAGCTATGCTTGTGTATATGAAAGTATAAAAAATAATGTAAAGCTTTAATTCTAAGTATAATTAGGGGTTGATATTATGATACAGCTTATAGCACTTAAAGATGACGTAAAGCTTGAAATAAGAGAAAAGTTTTCTGTAATACAGAAGCGTTGTGAAAATTCATTAAAAAATTTATCTGAAATATGTGATGAAGTAGTAATAATAAGTACTTGTAATAGAACAGAAATATACTTTAATTCTAAATGTAAGGATTCAAGTATAGTAGAAGACATATTTCAAGTTTTAAACTGGGATAAAGAATTAATGGAATATATTTTTCATTATAAAGAAAAACAGGTTACAAAACATATTATGAAAGTAGTTTGTGGCTTTGAATCTTTAATATTAGGTGAAGACCAAATATTAGCACAGGTAAAAGAAGCTTATGAAACTGCTATGAAGGCAAAAACAATACATAAAGATCTTCAAAAGCTTTTCCATCTTGCAGTAACTTGTGGAAAAGAATTTAGGACTGAGTCTAACTTATATAAAATACCAGTATCATCATCTTCTATAGCAGTCAACGAAAGTAGAAAAAAAGGTATGAATAGATTTATGATACTAGGTTTTGGAGAAGTTGGACAGTTAACTGCAAAGTACATAATGTCAGGAGCCTTTGAGGTTTTGTACATAGCAGTGAGAGATCCTAAAGTAGTGGATATAGAAGATGGTAGAGTTAGGGTAATACCTTTTGAAGAAAGGGCAAAATATTATGAAGAAGTAAATTGTATAATATCATGTACTTCAGCACCTCATACTGTAATAAAGAAAGACGATTTGCCCAATAATAGTAATATGATTTTATTTGATTTAGCGGTTCCTAGAGATTTAGAAAAAGATGTATGTGAATTGGAAAATGTTCTGGTATATGATATTGATACTGTAAGTCGTATGGACGATAACAATAGAAAATTGAGAAAAAGTATAATGAAACAAAATAAATATATATTAGATAAATACATAAAAGAGCTTGAAGAATGGCAAAGTCTCCAGAGTATTTCTCAGGAAATAATAAAATTAAAGCAATCTGGAGAAAGAGTATATAAAGATAGATATAAAACCTTTAAAAATAAAAGAGGTACAAAAGACACTGATAAACTAGCAGAAGTGCTATTGAAAAGTACATCTGATGCTTTTATAAATAGAGCCATAGATGTATTAAAAGAGGAGCAGTTGAAGGGACGTGTCAATGATTGTATGAGGATAATACAAAAAATATTTTATGTAGCGGAATAGAATATACAATGCTTTCTCTTATATCTGAAAAAATAAATGTGCTTATTGTAGGAGGCGGAAAAGCCGCATTAACCAAGGCTGGCACTTTTATAGAAAGAGGCTGTAGAGTAGAACTTGTATCAAAGGAATTCTTAGAAGAATTTGAACAACTAAAAACCTATAAAAATATTAGTATTGTATATGATGAATATAATAAAAAATATATACAGGATAAGCACGTTGTTATAATTGCTACTAATTCAAAGGAAGTAAATAAAAAGATAAGAGAGGACTGTTATGAAATCTATAAATTGTTTATAGATTGCAGTAATCCAAAAGAGGGAACATGTATTACACCTTGCCAAAGGAATACTAAAAATATCTTCTTTGGATTAAATACCAATAGTGTCAGCCCTAAGACCTCTGTTTATTTAGCAAATAAAATAAAAGGTCAACTAGAAAAATATGATGAATTTGTAAGCTTTTCATCATCAATTAGAAACCAAATTAAGGATTGGGATAGAAAGCAGCAAATAATGAATTTTATATGTTCAGACGATTTTTATTTCTTTTATGAAAAAGAAAAAGAATTAACTATATTAAAAATGTTTTTCGAAGAACTAGAATTAAGATTGTAATATTTGACTATATGCATAAAATTCAACTGAAAAATTAGGATGGTGATATATTTTGAAACTAAAGATAGCAACTCGTAGAAGTAAGTTAGCTCAGGTTCAAGCAGATACTGTAATAGGTATGCTTAAAGAACAGCATGATGCAGAAGCTGAAAAGCTCCTTATAGAAACTACAGGAGATTTAAGGTTAGATATAACTTTAGATAAGATAGGTGGAAAAGGACTTTTTGTTAAAGAAATTGAGATGGCACTATTTGAGGAAGAGGCTGATGCAGCTGTACATAGTATGAAGGATGTGCCCTTTGAAATTCCTGAAGTATTTGAAATGATAGCAATTCCTGCAAGAGAAGATGTAAGAGATGCATTTGTATCTATTAGCGGTGTGCATTTTCAGGAATTAAAAAAAGGAGCAAGGATAGGTACAAGTAGTAACAGAAGAGCAGACCAATTAAAATTATTAAGACCTGATTTAGAAATAGTTCCTATAAGAGGTAATGTTCAGACTAGAATTGATAAAATAGAAAGAGAAAATTTAGATGGTATAATACTTGCGGCTGCTGGACTTAAGAGACTTGGAATGGAAAATATTATTACTGATTATTTTGCTGTAGAGGATATGATACCAGCAGTGGGACAAGGAGCTTTAGGAATAGAAGTTAAAAAGAATAGTTTAAGTGGAGAGTTGTTCAAAAAGCTTGATTGTGCAGAAGCAAGAATATGTGTAGAAGCAGAAAGAAGCTTTATGAGAGAATTAAAGGGTGATTGTCATTCAACTATAGGAGCCTATGCGGAATTAGAAGGAAACATGATGAATATTATGGGGATATTCCAGGTAGGAGATAAATTAGTAAAGAAAGATATAAGTGGAAGAAAAGAAGACTATTTAGAGCTAGGCAAAAATCTAGCTAAAAAAATATTAGGTGCATAGGGGTGACTTGAAATGGGAAAAGTTTATCTTATTGGGGCAGGTCCTGGAGATGAGGAACTTATAACACTAAAGGCTGTAAGAAAGTTAAAAGACTGTACAGCAGTAATGTATGATAGATTATCAGGTACAGGGGTTTTAAAGTACTTAAATGAAAACTGTAAGATTTATTATTGTGGAAAAGAACCAGGATGTCATTATAAAACTCAAGATGAAATAAATGATATGATTGTAGAATTAGCTAAAGAAGGGCACATAGTTGGGAGAATTAAAGGTGGAGATCCTTACATATTTGGAAGAGGCGGAGAGGAAGCATTAAGACTTATAGATGAAGGAATAGAATTTGAAGTTATTCCAGGTATTACTTCACCAATTTCAGTATTAAACTATGGAGGAATACCTGTAACTCATAGGAAAATAGCTCAAAGCTTCCATGTGTTCACAGGAATGAGTGCTGAAAAGTTAAATGTAAACTGGAAGGCAGCAGCGGGAATAGGAGGAACACTTATATTCCTAATGGGCTTTGAAAACTTAGGGTTTATATCTGGAAAGTTAGTAGAAAATGGTATGAACGAAAGCACTCCTTGTGCTGTAGTTATGAGAGGAACTACTGCTAAGCAGAGAAAGGTAGTAGGCACTCTAACAGATATAAAAGAAAAAGCTACAGAAGCAGGATTGCATTCACCATGTATTATAGTAGTTGGTGAAGTAGTTAAGTTTAATGATAAATTAAATTGGTTTGAGAAAAAGCCACTGTTTGGAAAGAATGTGTGCATTACACGTACAAAAGAACAATCAAAAGAGATAAGAGAAAAATTAATAGATTTAGGAACTCAGGTTACAGAAATAAACTCTATTGAAATAAAATATACTAATGAGAATTTAGATGAGTTTGTAAATAAGTTAAATGACTATGATTATATTGTTTGTACTAGTGTAAATGGGGTAAATAGCTTATTTGATTACTTAAACAATAAAAATTATGATATAAGAAAAATAAAAGGAACCTTTGCAGCTATAGGCCCAGCTACAGAAGAAGCAATTAAATACAGAGGAATTATTCCAGAAATTGTTGCAGAAAAGTTTGTAGCTGAGAGTTTATTTGATAGCATGAAGAACTTAGTAAAACCAGGAGATAAAATATTTTTACCAAGATCTAAAAATGCAAGACCTTATTTAGTAGAAGTATTAAAAGCTGAAGGATGTATAGTTGATGAGTGCTATACTTATGAAACTGTAACTGGAAGTTCCCAAAATAAAGATTCCTTTGATGAAGTAGATACAGTTATCTTCACAAGTCCTACTACAGTAGAAAATATGATAAAGATAGTAGGATTAGAAGCAATAAAGCAAAAAAGAGTTATATCCATAGGACCTATAACAGGAAAGGCTTTAGAAAAACATGAACTAAGCTTTGAAATCTGTGATGAATACAGTACAAAGGGTGTTATAGATAAGTTACTTGAAAAATAAAAATAAATTATAGAGGAGTAATGATAAATGTTTAGAAGACACAGAAGATTGAGACAAAATGAAGTTGTAAGATCTATGGTCAGGGAAACTTTCCTTCATCCAAGTGATTTTATATATCCTCTATTTGTAGTAGAGGGAACAAATATTAAAAAAGAAATTTCATCATTACCAGGAAACTATCATTTTTCTATAGATAGATTACATGAAATAGTAAAAGAAATGACAGAGGTAGGAGTTAATAGTGTAATATTATTTGGAATTCCAGATCATAAAGATGAATGTGGTAGTGGAGCTTATGATGAAAATGGAATAATACAAAAGGCTACAAGAAAACTAAAGGAATTAAATAAGAATATTTATGTTATCACAGATGTTTGTATGTGTGAATATACAAGTCATGGACATTGTGGAATAATTCATGGTGAAGATGTGGATAACGATGAAACTTTAGAATATATAGCTAAAATATCATTATCTCATGCTAAAGCAGGGGCAGATATGATAGCTCCTTCTGATATGATGGACGGAAGAATAGATGCTATAAGAGATATTTTAGATGAGAATGGCTATAAGAACATTCCTATTATGGCTTACAGTGCTAAATATTGTTCAGCCTTCTATGGTCCTTTTAGAGAAGCAGCAGATTCAGCACCTTCATTTGGAGACAGAAAAACTTATCAAATGGACCCAGCGAATTCAAGAGAAGCTATGCTTGAGATTGAGGATGACATAAATGAGGGAGCAGACATTATAATGGTTAAACCAGCATTGTCTTATTTAGATGTAATAAGAGTAGCTAGAGATAGATATGATGTACCAATAGCTGCTTATAGTGTAAGTGGTGAATATGCTATGGTTAAAACTGCGGCTAAGGCAGGGCTTATAGATGAAAAGAGAATTGCTTTAGAAATGCTAACATCAATAAAAAGAGCAGGAGCAAAGATGATTATAACTTATTATGCTTTAGAGGCTTCTAGATGGCTTAAAGAAGAATAATAAAGAGTATACGAAGAAATATAGAAAAGATATACATTTAGGAGATGAAGATAGTGAGAAATTCAGATATATTTAATGAATCAAAACAGTATATGGCAGGTGGAGTAAACAGCCCTGTTAGAGCTTTTGTAGGATTGGATATAGATCCTCCAGTAATAAAAAAAGGAATTGGATCACGTTTATATGATGAAGATGGTAAAGAGTATATAGACTTTCTAAATTCATGGGGTCCTATGATTCTTGGACATAATGATGAAGATGTAGTAAAGGCTATAAAAGAAACTGCAGAAAATTCTATTTCCTTTGGGGCACCTACAGAGCTTGAACTAAAACTTGGAAAACATATATGCTCAACATTGGATAATGTGGATATGATCAGAATGGTTAACTCAGGAACAGAAGCTACAATGAGTGCTGTTAAGCTTGCTAGAGGATGTACTAAAAGAGACAGGATAATCAAATTTGCAGGCTGCTATCATGGACACTTTGATGGATTTTTAGTAGAAGCAGGTTCAGGGGTATTAACAGGAAATATACCTGGATCTCCAGGAGTTCCAACAGGAAGTGTAGAGAATACTTTAATTGCTCAATATAATGATATAGACAGCGTTAAGGCTTTGTTCGAAAAGTTTGGTGAAGAAATAGCTGCTATAATTGTAGAACCAGTAGCTGGAAATATGGGAGTAATAGTATCTGAAAAAGAATTTTTACAAGGCTTAAGAGATCTTTGTACAGAATACGGATCCATATTGATTTTTGACGAAGTTATGTCTGGGTTTAGAGTAGCTTATAAAGGAGCACAAAGTTTGCTTGGTGTTAAACCGGATTTAACAACTTTTGCAAAAATAATGGGCGGCGGTCTTCCTTGCGGAGCTTATGGTGGAAGAAGAGATTTAATGGAACAGCTATGCCCTGTAGGACCAGTTTATCAGGCAGGTACTATGTCAGGAAATCCAGTAGTTATGGCAGCAGGCTTAGCTACAGTTGGAAAGTTATATAACAATCCTCATTATTATGAGCACATGGATAATATGGGGCAAATGCTTCAAAAGGGAATGGAAGAAATAGCTGCTGAAAAGGGAATACCTTTAGTTGTTAATAGATGTGTCAACATGATGACTACTTTCTTTAATGATTGCGGTAAAGTAACTAATTATAAAGAAGCAAAAGCTAGTGATATTCCAATGTACCTAAGGTTCTTTAAGTATATGTTAAAGAATGGAGTATACTTTGCTCCATCTCAATTTGAAGCTATGTTTATATCTGTAAAACATACTGAAGAAGATATAGAAAAGTATTTAGACTTAATGAGAAAGTTCTAACACTAAGTACTTAAATTTATCACCGGTATTCATAGATGCAGCTCTTCTGTACTGCTAACAATTTTAAGTTATCTCTAGGGCTTGCTACCTAAGAAAATTAATGAACCTAAATAAACTCGCTTTGCTCAGACATATTTAGGTTCACTAATTTTCTAAGGCAGCTTAGCCAAGAGCTAACATAAAATTGTAAGATGTACTGTCAGAGCTGTACCTACGAATACCTATAATTAAGTTAATTTCTTAGTGTGAATGTGTATACAAAAATATAGTAAGAAAAGTGGTGAGATGGTTGAAGGGGTTAGTTATATCTTCGAATAGTAGTGGTGGTGGAAAGACTACTGTAACTTTAGGAATTATGAAGGCTTTGATGAAAAAGGGGTTTGATGTGCAGGGGTATAAAGTTGGACCAGATTATATAGATCCTGCTTTTCATAGTCAAATAACTGGCAAAGCTTCAAGAAATTTAGATTTATTTCTTATGGGTGAGGAAGGGGTTAAAGCTTCCTTTTCAAGAGGAACAGGTGACTTAGGCATAGTAGAAGGGGTAATGGGACTTTATGATGGTAAGGGTATAGATTCGGAATACTCTACTGCTCATGTAGCTAGGGTTTTAAACCTACCAATACTACTAGTTATAACACCTAAGGCACAGAGTGCTACATTGTGTGCTGAGCTTAATGGTTTACTAAATTTTGAAAAGGTTAATATAGCTGGAGTTATATTTAATAGTGTAAGTGAAAAGTACTATAAACTATTAAAGGCTGCGGTGGAGAAAAATTGTAATACTAAGATCTTTGGGTATGTACCTAAAGAAGAAAAGCTTTCTTTGAAAAGTAGACATTTAGGTTTAGTACAAAGTAGTGAGGTTGATGATTTAAAAGAAAAGATAGATATATGTAGTGAGTTAATATTACAACATGTAGATGTAGAAAATCTTTTGAATTATTTTAAAGAAACTGAAAATTATGATGATAAACATCATTTGGAGAATAAAGGAATAAGGACAGCTGTAGCTTATGACAAGGCCTTTAGTTTTTACTATAAAGAAAATCTAGAGCTTTTAGAAGAAGCAGGGGAAGTTGTGTATTTTAGTCCTTTGAAGGATGAAAAGCTACCGGAGAATATAGATTTTCTGTATATTGGCGGTGGATATCCTGAGGTATTTATAGAAGAGTTGAGTAAAAATAAATCAATGCTAAATAGCATAAAAGAGAACTTGGACAAAGGCTTAAGATGCTATTCTGAATGTGGAGGTCTAATGTATCTCACTGAATCTATGGAAAGTATGGATGGCGAACAAGTTTTTCAGACTGTAGGATTTTTCAAAGGAACTACGCATATGACAAAGACTCTTCAAAACTTTGGATATGCTAAACTTAAGGTAGAAAAAAAGAATAATGTTTTACCTACAGGTATGCAAATAAACTGTCATGAATTTCATAAGTCTTATGTTAATTTAGAGGATGAAAAAACTTATCTTCTCACAAAGGAAATGTATGATGGAGAATTAAAAACATGGAATTGTGGTTATGCAAAAAATAATGCTTTAGGAGCTTATGGACATATTCATTTCTTTGGAAATATAGATATGTTAAGGTGTTTATTATATAAGTAAGGTTTTGCCAAGTTAAACTTCATATAAAGATGGAAGTATTAGATTGGGTAGTCATCGGATAAAAAGGGGGAGAAATATGGGATTATTAGGAGAAACACTAAATAGCATAAAGCCAGCTAGTAAAGAAGTAGCAGAGAAAGTATGGAAAAGAATAGATAACCTTACAAAGCCAATAGGAAGTTTAGGTGAGTTAGAAGAAATAGCTGCAAAAATAGCAGGAATTACAGGAAAGACACATAATAAAATAAACAAGAAAAGTGTAGTTATTATGTGTTCCGATAATGGGGTTTGTGAAGAAGGAGTAAGTAACTGTCCGCAGGAGTTTACAATGACAGTTACTAATAATTTTACAAGAGGTATAACTGGGGTATGTGTTTTAGCTAAATTTGTACATTCAGATGTTACTGTAGTGGATGTAGGGGTAAAATGTGAATTTGAAAATCCTAAAATAATTAATAAAAAAGTTGATTATGGAACAAAAAATATTGCTAAAGAAGCAGCAATGACTAGGGACCAGGCTATACAAGCCATTGAAGCTGGTATAGAAGTTGTGGACAACCTAGTCAAAGAAGGCTATGATCTGCTAGGTACAGGTGAGATGGGGGTAGGTAACACTACTACTAGTGCGGCAGTGTTAAGCGCTTTATCAGATTTTCCTGTTGAGGTTGTAGTAGGAAAAGGGTCAGGTCTTACAGAGGAACAATACATAAATAAGAAAATGGTAGTACAGAGAGCTATTGATACAAATAAACCAGATAAAAAAGATCCTATAGATGTTTTATCTAAAGTTGGAGGATTTGATATAGCTGGAATTTGTGGATGTTTTTTAGGGGCTGCTAAAAATAGAGTTCCTATAGTAATTGATGGTTTTATATCTTCAGCAGCAGCAGTGTGTGCTTGTAGATTAAACCCTGATGTTAAAGATTTTTTATTTCCTTCACATCTTTCAGCAGAGCCAGGCGCTGCGTATATGATGGAGGAATTAGGTTTAAGCCCAATGCTTAATTTAAGAATGAGATTAGGAGAAGGTTCGGGATGTCCATTAGCATTTAACGTTATAGAAGCAGCACTATATGCTATGGATAATATGGCTACCTTTGAAGAGGCTGCACTAAACAGCAGTGTTTATGTAGATATCAGAGAGAAAAAAATTTAAATTTATATAGATGATAATCTATAGATTTCTAACTTGAAGACTAATTTGGAAATCTATAAGACTAAGGAATGGAGAAGGATATATGATTGATTATATAAAAGTTCCTATGGATATAGAAAAAAGAAGTTTTGAAATAATCGGAGAAGAAATGGGTGAGCATAATTTCTCTGATAGAGAACTTCAAATAATAAAAAGAGTTATACACACTACAGCGGATTTCCAATTAAAGGATTTTACATATATTAGGGAAGGCTCAATAGATAGTGCGCTAGAATTATTAAAAAAAGGTGTAACTATATATACAGATACTAATATGGCAGCATCAGGAATTAGTAAAGCAACACTAAAAAAGTTAAATTGTAAAGTAGAATGCTATGTGGGAAGGGAAGATATTGCTCAAATTGCTAAGGAAAGAGGTATTACTCGTTCCATGGCTGCAGTAGAAAAAGCAGTAGAAGAAGGAGTAGAATTTTTCGTATTTGGTAATGCACCTACAGCTTTATTTAAGCTTAAAGAGCTTACACTAGAAGGAAAGGCAAATCCTAAGTTTATAATAGGTGCACCTGTAGGATTTGTGGGAGCAGCCGAATCAAAAGAGCAAATAGAAGAATTAACTCTTCCTATGATAACTATTAGAGGAAGAAAAGGTGGAAGTAATATAGCAGCAGCTATAGTAAATGCACTTATGTACATGATAACTAGATAAGTATGCTCGAAAGTTACTTTAAGTCCAGGTATATATAATCAATTCTTCCATACTGTTAACTGCCATCAAGTACTCTAAAGATTATAAATTCAGAAAACCTAAGAACTTATGCTAACTCGCTGACGCTCAGACAAGCAAAAGTTCTAAGATTTACTGAATTTATAATCTAAGAGTACTAAGAAGCCAGTTAAATGTATTTTCAGAATTAATTATATATACCTTCACAAAAGCTAACTTTAAAACTTGCTTATCTAGATAAATGTAAACAAGGTAGGGATAGTTAGAAATTTTTCTGAAGAAGTAAAAATTATGAATCGTTCTTGATAAGAAGGTGATAAAATGCTAGATATGTATGTCAATTGTGATGGAAAAAGATTAAGATGTGGATATACTACCGGTTCTTGTGCAGCGGGAGCGGCTAAGGCTGCTACGACTATGCTTTACCTAGGCGGAGATTTAAAAGAGATAAAGATAGATACGCCAAAGGGAATTGAGCTTTTGCTCCCTATTGAAAAGATAAGTAAGGGAGAGGGATATGTTGAGTGCTGTGTGGTAAAGGACGGTGGAGATGATCCTGATGCTACTCATGGTTTGGAGATATGGGCAAGGGCAGAGATTAAAACTGAGGGATATACTTTAAAAGGTGGAAAAGGTGTTGGTGTAGTTCACAGTGATGGTCTTTATGTAAAAAAAGGTGAACCAGCTATAAATCCTGTTCCACGAAAGATGATAGAAAAAGAAGTGAAAGAAGTTCTTCCTAAGGACAAAGGAATAGAAATAACTATATTTGTACCTAGGGGTGAAGAAGTAGCAAAGAAAACATTTAATCCAAGACTTAATATACTAGGTGGAATATCTATACTTGGAACGACAGGTATAGTAATGCCTATGTCTGAAGAAGCTCTTATGCAATCTGTGGAACTTGAAATGAATCAAAAGGTTGCACAGGGACAAAAGGATTTAATACTTTTGTTTGGCAATATGGGCGAAGATATGGCAAATAAGCTTGGCCTTGATAAAGACAAGATGGTTATAATGTCTAACTATGTTGGATTTGCTTTGAGCTGTTGTATGAATAGAGAAATAAAGAAGATTCTTATGATAGGTCACATAGGGAAACTATGCAAAATTGCTTCAGGATGCTTTAATACTCACAGTAGAGTTTGTGATGTAAGGTTAGAAACCTTAGCATTAGAACTTGCTCTAATGGGAAAAGATAAAGAACTTGTTCAGAAAGTTTATAATCAAGAAACTACTGAGGGGGCTGTAAGACTTCTTGGAGATGGTTATGAGGATTTATATAAGAATATAGGAATTAAAGTGAAAAAGAAACTAGAGCAATATACATATGACACCATTCAAGCGGATGTTATTATGTATTCTATGGATAGAGGAATATTGTATAATAGTGTAGAATAAAAGGAATAGAGGTTTTATTATGAGTAGCAAGGTATATGTGGTAGGCATAGGTCCTGGAGACAAGGATTATATAATACCTAAGGCTGTAGATGTCCTGCAAAAGTCTGATTTAATTGTTGGGTTTGAAAGAGCTATTGAAAGCTTGAATTTCATTAAAGGAAACAAAATTGTTGTTAAAAAACTTTCGGAAATAATGAGCTTTGTTAGCTCAGGTAAATATGAAAATGTAGCAATAGCGGCTTCTGGAGATCCTCTTTTTTATGGAGTAACTGATTATTTGAAGAAGAATTACTCGGAAAATATTGAAGTAATCCCTGGTCTTAGTTCTTTTCAATATATGATGGGGAAATTAGGTAAAAGTTGGCATGGAAGCTTTTTAGGAAGCCTCCATGGAAGAGAGGATAACTTCTATGAAATAGTAGAAGAAAGCCCTCTTTCAATATGGCTTACAGATACTAAGCATTCACCTTCTTATATGTGTAATGTGTTAGAACAAAAAGGTATTAAAGTGAAACTTTATATAGGAGAAAATCTTTCTTATGATGATGAAAAAATCACTATAGGAACTATAGAAGAAATAAAGAATATGCAATTTAGCAATTTATGTGTAGTGGTAGTAGAAAACTTAAGTAAAATTACTACTTCACCTAACTAACTTGCCGTAAGATTCCCACTTTATATGAAACTCCTCTTCCTAGCGTCAGAGGAGTAAGCGATTCACACAAAATCGTAGATTTTGGTTCTCTGCTTAAGTGGGAATCCAACGCCAAGTAAGTTATGTATTCGCAGCTCTAAAATTCATATGGGGTAAAAGAATCCCCATATGAATTAAGAGCTTGCTTCAATATATTTCATCTAAGGAGGAGAATCTATTTATGATTTATATAAAAGACGAAGAGTTTATTAGGGGCGATTGTCCCATGACTAAAGAAGAAGTAAGAATTCTAAGCACTGCAAAGATGCAGTTAAAAGAAGATTATAGAGTTTTAGATATTGGAGCAGGTACAGGATCTGTAAGTATACAAGTGGCTAAAATTTGTACAAAGGGTGATGTAGTAGCTGTAGAAAAAGATGAGGAAGCACTAAAAGCCATAAAACTTAATATAGAAAAATTTAATGTTTCTAATTTAACAGTAATATCCGGTGAAGCTTTAGAAGTGGAAGAGAAAATAGATATGCTATTTGATTCCATATTCATTGGAGGAAGTGGTGGAAATATAGAAGAAATAATTAAACGTTACCACTTAAAACTAAAGCATGGATGTAATATAGTTTTGAATTTTATTACATTGGATAATCTATATAAATCTATGAGTACTTTAAAAGCTTTAAATTATGATATTGAGTGTATACAGATTTCTATAAATAAAACTAGAGGGAAAAGCTATATGATGTCTGCGAATAATAGCATATTTATCTTAACAGGGAGAAAGCCAGAGAATTCAATAATTTAGGAATAGAGGGGTGTAAAGGTATATGGAAAATAGCACTAAAAAATTAGGAACTTTATATGGCATAGGTGTTGGACCAGGGGATGAGGAACTATTAACCCTTAAGGCTGTAAATGTTATTAAAAGATGTCCAGTTATAATAGCGCCGTCAGCAAAAGATGGAGGAAGCAGCATAGCTTTAGACACAGCTAGAAATTTCATAAGTAAAGAACAAGAAGTTATGATAAAACATTTCCCTATGGGTGGAGAAGAGCAGGAAGAAAAAATATATAAAGCCTTTAAAACTATAGAGGAAAAGCTTAATGAAGGGAAAGATATAGCTTTCTTAACAATAGGTGACCCTTTTGTTTACAGTACTTACATATATCTTTTAAGATATATAAAGGAGAAAGGTTATAATACCGAAACAGTACCCGGAATTACATCTTTCTGTGCAGCAGCTAGTCTAGCAGGAGAAATGATAGTTATAGGAGATGAAAGAGTTACAATTTTTCCAGCAAACCAAGTAGACAAAATAACAGATGAGAAATTTGTAGTAATAATGAAGGTATACAGGCTTGAAGAACAGGTTCTAAATACTCTTGAAGAAAAAGGGTTTAGATACGTATTTGTAAAGAGAGCTTATAGAGAAGGTCAGCAGGTACTTAGAGATAGAGAAGAGATATTAAAGAATAGAGACTATATGTCACTTATTCTAGCTCAAAGAGATTAAAATCAAGTACTTGACTTAGCACCGGTGTTTGTTCACCTATGATAAGTGTAAGTTCTAAATTGAGTATTTATAGATAGAATTTTTACAAAAAAATTACTTTAGATTTAACTGATTAAAAAGGAGAGACATAACATGGAGAATAGATTATATTTTATAGGAGCAGGTCCTGGAGATCCAGATTTAATAACAGTAAAGGGAAGAAGAATTTTATCAGAAGCAGATGTAATAATATATGCAGGTTCATTAGTTAGTAATGAACATTTTAAGTATTGTAAAGAGAATGTAGAAGTACATAACTCTGCTTCAATGACTTTAGATGAAGTTATTGCCGTTATAGCAAAGTCTCACAAAGAAAACAAGAAGACAGTAAGACTTCATACTGGAGATCCAGCTATATACGGAGCTATAAAAGAGCAGATGGATGAACTAGAAAAGTTAGATATACCTTATGAAGTTATACCTGGTGTAAGTTCATTTACAGCAGCTGCTGCTGCTATACAGAAGGAATTTACTCTTCCGAACGTAAGTCAAACTATTATACTTACAAGAGTAGAAGGCAGAACTCCTGTACCAGAAAAAGAGAATTTAGAAAGACTAGCTAGCATAGGAGCTTCTATGGCTCTATTCCTATCTGTAAACATGATAGATAAGGTTGTAGAAAAATTGAAAAAAGGTTACGGTAGAAATGTACCAGTAGCAGTAATTCAAAGAGCAACATGGGAAGATCAGAAATGTGTTATTGGAACACTAGATGATATTGCAGAAAAAGTAAAAGAGGAAAATATAACAAAGACAGCTCAGATACTTGTAGGAGATTTTATAAACTGTGAGTATGACAAGAGTCTTTTATACGATGGAAGCTTTACTCATATGTTTAGACAAGGCAAAGATGAAAATAGCGGTAATTAGTGTTACGAAATCTGGAGATGTTATTTGTAAAAAACTAAAAGATAGACTGGACATAGATTTATACTCTAAAGAAACTATAAAAGATTTTAGTATTAGACAAGTAGCTAAAAAGGTAATGGAAGAGTATAAAGCAGTAATATTTATAAGTTCTACTGGAATAGCAGTACGGTCTATAGCAGAGCATATAAAAGCGAAGGATAAAGATCCAGCAGTATTAGTTATAGATAGCTGTGGCAACTTTGTAATAAGTCTTTTGAGTGGACACTTAGGTGGTGCTAATGACCTTGCACTAAAAGTGTCTCAAATGCTAAATAGTACACCAGTAATCACTACTGCTACTGATAATATGGGAATTACAGCTCCAGACATGATTGCAAAAAATAATGGATTATTAATAGATAATCTTAAGGATGCTAAAGATATAGCTGCTTTATTAGTAGACGGAAAAAAAGTAGGTTTTACTGATGATAAATCTAATATATCTATTCCAACGGGTTACACTAATGATTTAGAGGATATAGAGGGACTCGTGTATGTTACTAATAATTTAGATAATGATACCAGTCAATATAACCTAGATAAAAATAGAACATTAGCTACTCTGAAGTTAATAAGAAAGGATATAGTACTTGGCATTGGTTGCAGAAAAAATTTTAGCCCCGATGAAATGAGGAAAACTATACAAAACTTATTAAAGGACAGAAATATAGATGAGAGAGCAGTAAAATCTATTGGCACAGTTGAAGTAAAAAAGGATGAGCAAGCTATATTAAAACTTGCAGAATATTTAGGATGTGGGCTTAAAATATTTTCTATTGAGGAAATAAAAAAGATACATAACAAATATGAAGGAAGTAATTTCGTTGAAAAGACTATAGGCGTAAGAGCAGTTTGTGAGCCTTGTGTAGAACTAACAGGAGCAAAACTAATCACTGAAAAAATTAAAGCTAATGGAATGACTGTTTGTATAGGAGAGTTAGAAACATAGATAACCGAGTCCGAACTTAGACTTATTCTCTAATATTTCTATGGCTATCTCCTCTGCACGGTTAACTATTTTAAGTTATCTCTAAGCCTCGCTACCAAGAAAATAAACAAAATTAAATAAACTCGCTAATAACGCTCAGACAATATTTAATTTAGTTAATTTTCTAAGGTAGCTTCGGCAAGAGTTAACATAAAACAGTTAAATGTGCTTTCAGAGACATCCATAGAAATATTTAAAATAAGTCTAAGTTCTAAGGTTGGATGACTATAGCAAACTAAGAAGGTTAAATTGTAGAGAAGGAAGTGTTAAATTGGGTAAGTTATATGTAGTTGGAATCGGTCCAGGTGGACTTGATTATATGACTTTAAAAGCAGTAAAATCAATTGAAGAAAGTGAAATTATAGTAGGATATACTAAATACATAGAATTTATTAAACCGCTTATTAAGGATAAAACTGTAGTTTCTACAGGTATGCGTGGGGAAGTAGAAAGATGTAAACAGGCATTAGAACTTGCTAAAGATAAAGTAGTTTCAATAGTAAGTACTGGAGATGCTGGAATTTACGGAATGGCAGGGCTTATTTTAGAGATGAGAAAAGATGAAGATGTAGAAGTAATTCCAGGAGTAACAGCATCTTCAGCAGCAGCTTCAATAGTTGGAGCACCTCTAATGCATGATAACTGTAATATAAGTTTAAGCGATCTTATGACACCATACGATTTAATAAAAAAGAGAGTAAAATTAGCATCAGAAGGAGATTTTATTATATCTCTTTATAATCCTAAGAGTAATGGAAGACCTCTTTATCTTAAAGAGTGTATGGATATAGTAAGAAAGCATAGAGAAGGAAGCACTCCTATAGCTGTAGTTAAAAATGCTTTAAGAGATGGTGAAAAAACTACGATATTTACACTAGAAACATTCGATGACAGTGAAGTTGATATGTTTTCTATAGTAATAATAGGAAACAGCAAAAGTTATATTAAGGATGGACAATTTATAACTCCTAGAGGATATCAAGTATAATACAAAGTCAGAGGTGAAATAAATGAATGAAACAAAAAAAGGTATATTAGTAGTAAGTTTTGGAACAAGTTTCTTGGATGCATTTAAGGCTTGTATTGAAAGTACAGAAAACAAAATAAAAGAGTCATTTCCAGAATATGAAGTAAGAAGAGCTTTTACTTCATACATGATACTTAATAAATTAAAAACAGAATATGATATTCATATAGATAGAACAGAGGAAGCCTTGGAGAAAATGAAGCAGGATGGTTTTACTGAGGTTTATGTTCAACCACTTCATATTATGCCAGGGGATGAATATGATAAGATAATAAATGGAGTTAACCAACATAAGGGTTCCTTCGACAAATTAGTGCTAGGAAGACCTATATTATATAGAGAAAAAGACTATACAATAGCAGTAGAAGCGTTAAAAACTCAGATTCCATCAATGGGTGAAAGGGAAGCAGTAGTGCTAATGGGACATGGATCAACTCATCCGTCAAATGCTTGTTACGCTTTACTTCAATCTATATTAAATGATAATGGAATGGATAATGTTTACGTAGGAACTGTAGAGGGTTATCCACTGTTAGAAAATATAATTCCAAAGTTAAAAGAAAGAAATATAACGGAAGTTATGTTAATGCCTTTTATGTTAGTCGCAGGAGATCATGCTGTAAATGATATGGCTAGTGACGAAGAAGACTCATGGAAGAGTCAACTTGAAAATGAGGATATTAAGGCTAACATCTATCTTCATGGATTAGGTGAAAATAAGGCTTATCAAGAGATATATGTACAGCATTTGAGAGATTGTATTGACGGAAATCCTTTAATGATAGGCTAAGATTGGAGATTTCTAATTATGATAGGATTAATTCTTGGAACTTCTGAGGGGAGAAAAATTCTCTCCCTTTTAAACAATCATACAGAAGATATATTTGTTTCTACTGCGACAGAATATGGTGGTGAAATTTTAAAGGACTATAAATATACACATCTAAATACAAAGCCACTTGCTTTTGATGAATTAGTAGAGACCCTTAGAGAAAAGGGAGTAAATAAGCTAGTAGATGCATCTCACCCGTATGCCATAGAAATTTCTAAGAATGCTATGAAAGCCTGTGAGATTCTTAATATAGAATATATTAGATATGAAAGACCTTCTAGTGTAGAAAAATTTAGGGATGAAAGATACATCATAGAGGTAAAAGATTATGATGAACTTTATGATAAATTGAAAAATATAGAAGGAAATATATTAAATACTACTGGCAGTAGAAATTTGGATAAAATACTATCAATGAAGGTGGAAAATAGAATAATTCATAGGGTTTTGCCTTCTGTAAAGGTTATGCAGGAATGCATTGATAAAGATGTTAACATTGAGGATATAATTGCTATAAAAGGTCCTATAAGTTATGAATTTAATTGTGCCTTTATTAAAGAGTATAAAGCTAAAGCTATGATTCTTAAAGACAGCGGCACTGCAGGTGGTACAGAAGAAAAACTTAAGGCCTGTGTAGATAATTGCATATATGGACTTGTAGTTGGAAGAAAATCAGTGGAATATAAAAAAGCTTTTTACAATGTAGAGCATTTAGTTAAGTATTTGGTACAAGGCTAAATTGAAGCAAGATCTTAATTCAGATGGGAGACTTACGCCAAGTTAGTCAGGTTAAGAATCTAGAAACTTATTGCCACTAGTACATCTGCTTACAGAAGTACTAGTGGCAATTAACTATAAGATGAAAGGTGTAGCTTATGGAATTTACAATAAATTACCCTGGAAGCTTTGGGGAAGTGCTGCAGGGTAGAATAAATAAAAAAGATCTTTTACTATCTTGTCCAGTAAATATTTATACCAAAGTTAAGGTCTTCGAATGTAATAATGCTGAAAAAAAATTCAATAATCAAAAATCAGCTGCTTTTCTTAAGAATATCTTAAAGCTTTGGGGTTATGAAGAGCACTGTAAAAGTTTTGATATAGAAATAAACTCTCAAATACCTAATGGAAAAGGTTTAGCAAGTAGTACAGCAGATTTATGTGCAGTATATTATTGTTTACTTAAACTGTTTAATAAAGAGTTTAATGAAGAAGAATTAATTGAACAGTGTATAAAGATAGAACCTACAGATAGTATTATTTTTAAGAAAATGACGCTATTTGATTATAAAAATGGTTTATTTAAGAAACCTATGGGTAATTATTTAAATTATAATATACTTGCATTTGAGGGAAACAAAGTTGTAGATACTGTGGAATTTAATAATAAAAAATTGCCCCCTCTAAGTGATGTCGATGATTTACTTCCCATTCTAGCAGAAGCTATAGAAGAAAAAAATTTAGAAAAGCTTGCTTATGTATCTACTGAAAGTATTGTAAGAAATCAAAAGAGGCTTTATTATGAATTTTTACAAGAAGTAATAAATATAAAAGATAAGACTTCAGGATTAGGTATAATAGGTGCTCACAGCGGTAATGTTTTGGGAATTATATATGAAGATTTAGCTCCCCTTAATTACGCATTAAAGCTTGGAGGAAAGCTAGATATGTGTAAGATATATCCTGTGAAGACTTTAAGTAAAATAGAAATATAGGCTATCATACAATAATAATAAAAGGAAAACTTAAATCTTTAAGAAAGAAGGAATTATCATGGAAAAAGGATATATTCAGATTTACACTGGTAATGGAAAGGGAAAAACTACTTCAGCCTTAGGGTTGTCACTTAGAGCAGTTTGTGCAGGAAAAAAAGTTTTCTTTGGACAGTTTACTAAAGGAATGGAATATAGTGAATTGAATGCGCCAAAGTACTTACCTACATTTACATTAGAGCAGTTTGGAAGAAATGCTTTCATATTTGGAAACCCAAATAAAGCAGATATAGAATTTGCTAAAAAAGGATTAAAAAGAGCAGAAGAAGTTTTAACTTCAGGTGATTATGATGTTGTAGTTCTAGATGAAATAAATATTGCTATATTCTATGAGCTTTTTTCTGTAGAAGAAGTTATTGAAATGTTAGACAAAAGAGCGGAATATGTAGAAGTAATTCTTACTGGAAGATATGCAAATGAGAAGCTTATAGAAAAGGCAGATTTAGTTACAGAAATGAAAGAAATTAAACATTACTATACTCAAGGTGTTCCTGCAAGAAAAGGTATAGAAGACTGAAGCAAGAAAGAGGAGTTTCGTATAAAGTGGGAGACTTACGCCAAGTTAGTCAGGTAAAAAATGTTGATATTTAGCGAAATTTAAATAAGATAAAGTTTCTATTAGCTTTTAATAGGAACTTTATTTTTTTATGTAACAACTTTCGCTACTTTAGAGTACTATATAACAACTATATAATTATAACTAACTTAATTAATTACTAGAAATACACAAAAGAATAGGAGGTTGTTATTAAGTTAATCGGAGTTTGGACAGCCTACTGAACTACTAATCTAAATCTGAAACTTATGCTTTTCTGTGAATGGATTCAACCAAGTTACAGATTCAATTTTATTTTAGATTTAGTATTTACGATTAAAATTGGTAAACTAGGGGGGTGAAAAAATGATCACGACGATGATTATTGCCTTCAGGGAAAGCTTAGAAATGCTTCTTATCATTGTACCTTTGCTAGCTTATGTATCCAAAATAGGTAGAGGAGATTTAAAGAAGTATATTTTCTATGGTACAACTTCAGGGGTTGCTTTAAGTGTAGGCTGCGGAGTATTTTTATTTAATGAGGCTAAAAATCTTGATACAGCATTCCAGCAAGTTTTCCAAGGTTCTATGATGATATTCTTAGCAGCATTAATACTTTACAGCATAATACTTCTAAAAAAGCAGAATAAGGTATTTACTACAAAGATAGACGAGAACACAAAGATTACTGTTACAGCTATAAGTCTGTTTACACTTGCATTTTTGACAATATTTAGAGAAAGCTTAGAAATAACTATATTTACGTTACCATTTATTAATGAAGCTGCTTTAACTATAGCTACAGGTATACTTTTAGGAGTATTAGTATCAACTGCTTTGATGTTTGTAGCATATAAGACTACTTTAAAGCTAAGTATAAACACTATATTCAATGCCCTTACTATAATTTTGATACTAATTGGTGCTATGTTATTTGGAGAAGGTTTAGCAGAATTAATTCCTTCTATGGGGGACTCAGCTGAAAGACTAGGTCAATTAATTTACGGTGTCCCAACACTCTATATATTTCTAAAAGACATGATTAAAAAGTATGTAAAAAAAATATAGGTAATATACTCTAAAACACTCTCTCTTATTTAAGAAAGAGTGTTTTTTATATAAGCTTTATATTATCAATAATTGTAAAAATATAAAAAATGGTGATATAATATATTGAGTATAATTTATTATTTTTGCTATATTTTTATAGCAAAAGGAGGAAAAATGATTGAAGAAAATTCAGTATTAACACCAGAGGAAGTTGCAGATATGCTAAAAATTGCCAAAAACACTGTTTATGAACTCATTAAAAGAGGGGAACTAAATGCATATAAAGTTGGTAAAAAATTTCGAATAGATTTAAAAGATATAGAGGAATATAAAAATAGTACTAAAAGTAAGAAATCTTTACCGCCACAAAATTATTTAAAGCAACAGCTCAATGATACTATCTCCAACCAAAATACATTGAAGTCTGAAATAGATTCAGCTAGTGGATTGGTTATTTGTGGTCAAGACTCAATGTTAGATATATTATCACGTTACCTTGAAGTACATCCTAAAGGTGTGAGGTCGCTTCGTTCTTATGTAGGAAGTTATAATGGACTCTACGCATTGTATAATGGAACAGCTCAAATAGCAACAGCTCACTTATGGGATGGAGATTCTGGAGAATACAATATACCCTATGTTAGGAGGATAGTTCCAGGAATTCCAACAATAATTATTCATCTTGCATGCAGAATGCAAGGCTTCTACGTAGCAAAAGGAAATCCTAAGAAAGTTTTATCCTGGGAAGATTTAAAGAGGGATGATATAACAATTGTGAACAGAGAAAAGGGAAGTGGCACAAGAATACTGTTAGATGAACATTTAAGACAACTTGGAATATTAGGAAGACAGGTAAATGGGTACCAAAAAGAATGCAATTCACATCTTGCTGCAGCTAGTACTGTAGCTAGAGGTGAAGCTGATTTAGGAATTGGTAATGAAATGGCAAGTCTATCTGTAAAAGGTGTTGATTTTATTCCTATTCAAAAAGAACGATATGAACTTGTAATGAAAAAAGAAGATATGTTAAAAGATCCATTTCAAGCTATAATTGAAATATTAAAATCTGGTGACTTTAAATCAGAGCTTAGGGGTATAGGAGGCTATGAGCTTGAGCAAACTGGGGAAATAATAGCAGAAACTTAAAAAATAATTATTGAGATACATAATTAAGAATCAGGTGGTGGGTAAAAGCCTAAATGGCATTTACCCACCACCTGATTCAATTTTAACTTTGATTAGCAAGTTTACCTTGCCTGCAGTAGTTTTACTACTATGATTCTTACTCAGTCAAAAAGAGCTTTTCTGGACTTATATGTATATTCCAAGGCTGCTTGAAATTCTTTATTTCTAACCATTTTTCCTTTGAAATTTCCCAGTGTAAGTTAACAGATTGAAAATGTTTTTCTCCTTCAAGTCCTTTTAAATAAACTGTAACACCGAAAGGTCCTTCAATTACATAGCTAACAACACATTTAAAGGTATTAATACATTCTTCATTAGGTAAAATGGAAATATAGTGGGCACGAATACCTACATAGGAAGTTTCCTCGTTTATTTTTTTGTCTACCTTAAGCGTACATCCCCAATCTAATGCCTCTACAGTATCTATTCCTATCTCTCTAACTTTAGATATGTTTTTACACCCTGTAAGTTGAGCGGCTGGAAGATTTGGTGGATTATCAAATATGTCTTCCTTAAATCCATGAGCACTTACTTTTCCTTCTGATATCACCGCCAAGTTATCACATATACGATATAATTCATCCATATTATGTGATACAAATATTGTGATTCCTTTATAATCCACCAATGTATCTATGAGTTGCTTTTGTACCTGAGCTCTAAGATAATTGTCTAATGCAGAAAAAGGTTCATCCAGCAATAGTATCTCGGGATTTACAGCTAGTGCCCTAGCAAAAGCTGCTCTCTGTTGCTGCCCTCCTGAAAGTTGGGTAGGAAACCGATCCTCAAGACCATTTAGTTGCATCATGCTTATTTTCTCTTCTACTACTCTTTCTTTTTCTTCTTTACTTAAAGAAGTTAAAGCAAAACTAATATTTTCTGATATTGTCATATGAGGAAAAAGAGCATAATTTTGAAATAAAAAACCTACTTTTCTTTTATGAATTGGAAGATTTATACCTTTTTCAGAATCATAAAAAACTCTATCATTTAAAATAATTTTCCCTTTTGAGGGAGTATCTATACCAGCAATGCATCTAAGAGTCATACTTTTTCCAGAACCTGAAGCACCTAATAGTCCTAAAGTTCCGTTATTAATACTAAATTTCACCTTTAAATTAAAACCTGGTAAATTTTTCTCAATGTCAACGTAAAGTCTCACGGTCTATCCTCCTAGTTCCTGATATAAATTTTCTCTGATGGTCAGTCCAATAATTCATTAAAAATATTACTGCTGTGGAAATGATTACGATTAAAATTACCCATATGAGTGCTTTATCCATTTCGCCACCTTCTGCGGTAAAATAAATGGCTACAGGAATTGTTTGAGTTTTACCAGGTATATTTCCAGCTACCATAAGGGTTGCGCCAAACTCTCCAAGGGCCCTAGCAAAAGAAAGTATTGTGGCAGCTGCTATACCAGGCCAAGCTAAAGGTAGTGTAATCTTCCAAAACACTCGCCATTCAGATACCCCAAGAGTTCTTGCTGCATTTACAATATTTCTGTCTATCTGTTCAAGAGCTGCCCGGGAGGTTTTATACATAAGAGGAAATGAAACTACAACAGCTGCAATAACAGTAGCGGACCAAGAAAATATTATATTAGTACCAAGTTTTAAAAGAATTTTACCCAAAGGTCCATTCATTCCAAATATCAATAATAAAAAGAATCCTATTACTGTAGGTGGAAGTACAAGAGGCAAGGTAAATACAGTATCAAGTATGTCTTTTAATTTACCCTTATAATTTGACATCCACTGTGCCACAGCAATACCAATAAAAAATGTTATAACTGTAGCTGTAAATGCTGTTTTTAAAGAAATCCACATAGGAGATAAATCTAATACCATATTATTCGCCTCCTTTATCATTGGTTTAAATATATTATGTTCTATTTAGTAACCTTAAATCCGTACTTTTCGAATACGGCTTTTCCTTTATCGCTTGCTATAAAATTAAGAAAATCTTTTGCTGCATCTACATTCTTACTATTTTTAATGACAGCTACCGGATATAGAACAGGCTTATGAGTATTTGCTGGTGCAGTAGCTACTATTTTAACTTTATCTGATATTTTTGCATCTGTTTCATAAACAATACCTGCATCTACATTTTTTGTTTCTACCCAAGTTAAGACTTCTTTTACATCCTTTCCAAAAACAGCTTTAGGTTGAACCTTGTCCATTATTTTCAAAGAATTTAAAACATCTTGAGAGTACTGTCCTACTGGTACACTTTTGGGCTCCCCTAAGGCTACCTTTTTAACTTTATCACCGGCTAAATCTGTAAAATCTTTAATTTCAGAAGAATCTTTAGGTACTATTAATACTACATTATTTTCTAAAAGATTTTTTATTGTATCATCTACTAGAAGATTTTTCTTTTTTAATTCATCCATTTGCTTTGTTGCAGCTGACATAAATATATCCGCTGGAGCACCTTGCTCTATTTGTTGTTGTAATGTTCCTGAAGCTCCAAAATTGTATGTAATTTTAACATTAGGTTTCTCTGTAGCATAAAGTTTTTGAAGTTCTTGCATAGAATCCTTTAAACTAGCCGCTGCTGATATAGTTAATGTTATAGTTTGATTTGTAGAATTACTTCCTTGTTGAGTTTGAGGTTGTTTAGTGTTTCCACACCCAACTGACATAATTATAATAGATAAAATTAAAGGAATAAATAATAGTTTTTTAACAAATTTCATTTTAATACCCCCCATTAATATTTTTTTACATAACTCTACATAACAATACTTAATATTAGTGATATAACAACATTAGTTATACTTAATATTGTTATGTTTTGTTATATTTAATTATAGTTAAATATTAATATTAATTCAAGTATTTTTACTTATATATGTATATTAAATTCAAAATTTAGCATATTATTAGAAAAATTACAATATATGATAACAATACTGTATTATGCGTGTTTTCCATAATGAATATGTATGGAGGAGCGGACTATATATCTAAAATGGATGGTTCCAATTTTAGGATAATTCAGGAGTATATTTTGAGAAGAAAAGCTCTTAATAAACATGGAATAACTTGGATGAAAGCAATTGTTTCAATTTTCTGTAATGTGAAAGATGAGAATTCATAAGCTTTTCACATAGTAGGCAGAGAAAAAATATGATTTGCTAATAAATACAACTAAATGGACTTAAAATTGGATTAATATTTGGATTGATCCATGTGTAAGTCCTTTGACATATATTTAAAGCTGTAATAAAATTTATATAGTAGATACAAGGCCTATTAAGTGAAACTAAATAAAAGATGTTGTCCTAACTACGAAGGATTTTTAAGGAGGCATATTAATATATGTTTATAAAAAAGGAAAATTTATCAAGAGTGTTAATGGTTATAATGGGTAGTTTGATATATTCTATTGGAGTTAATTTATTTATTGTACCTCATAAACTTCTTAGTGGAGGGGTAGCTGGTATAGCAATAATTCTTCAATATTTAACAGGAATACAGTCCGGTTATTTTATAATTCTTATTAATATACCTATATTCCTAATAGGTATTAGGGCAATTGATAAAGAATTTGGTATTTTTAGTTTTATAGGAATGGTAGCTATGTCCCTGTCGTTAATATTTACAAGAAATATTTATAATCTATATTATATACCAGATCCATTAATTGCCTCACTATGTGGAGGGTTACTAACAGGTTTAGGCGCAGGAATAATATTTAAAAGTAGAGCATCACAAGGTGGGACAGACATTATAGCTGTAGTAGTTAAAAAGAAGTATGGAATGTCTATAGGAAGAATAGCCTTTATGATTAATGGAGTAATAGTTGCAATGGGAATGTTTATGGGAAGTTTAGAAATAGCAGTGTACACTTTAATTGCAATGTATATAAATGCCGCAATAGTTGATAAATTTATCCAAGGATTTGATAAAGAAAAAGTAGTTTTTATAGTAACTGGAAAATGTGATAAAGTAAAACAAGTTATTTTAGAAAACTTAGGTAGAGGGGTAACCTACCTTTATGGTGAAGGTGCTTATACAGGAGATAGAAAGAAAGTTATTTACTGTATTTTAAGTCCTAAGGAGCTTGAAAAAGCAAAGCACTTGATTGAAAATATAGATTCGTCAGCAGTGGTATCGGTTATGGATACAACCGAAGTGCGAGGAAAAGGATTCAAGGCAGCAGCATTTTAAAAAATTATCTTTATTTAACGAAATTTTCATAAAAAATCCCTTAGTTATAATTGTAACTAAGGGATTTTTGGGGTTTCATTTAGATGATGCAATTAGGCAGTACATAAAACTTACTAATATAGGAACAAACCTTACATTGAATTAAGATTAAACATAGGTTAAACTGTTACTATTGCAAGGTTCAGACCTTATTTATTAGATGTTTTCAGGAGGTTAATGAGGTGAATAGAAGAAGAAGTTTTGCTTTATTTTTATCAACACTTGTAATAAGTATGTGCTGCTTAACTAGCAAAGCTCACGCAGTTTCGCCTATGTTATCATATATATCAAGACAAGAAACTCAAGATAGAGCATATAAAATGGCATATGCTGTCTGGCACTATGTAAAGAGTCTAAATGGAAATGTGAAAAGTGAGACAGAGCTACCGGACCAGTTAAAAGATAAAACAGATTCACAGCAAATTGGAATTCCCTACGCATGGGGTGGGTCAGATGGATTTGATACTAGATCAACAAATCAGTGGAGTAATTATTTTGATGCTATAAATAAAGGTGCTATGGCTGGTAATATAAATTATACTGGTGGATACAAGTCTGGAACCGCAGGAATAGACTGCTCAGGTTTTGTTCAAAGTACTCTGAAAATCCCGGGAGAAAAACAATCTACCCGAACTTTAGGACAATACTTAACGCCTATATCATTTTATGATTTAAAAAATATGGACGTGCTTTTATTGAGTTCATCACATGTAGTGTTCTTCCAGTCATGGGTTTATGATGACTATGGTAATATAATAGGAGCAAATACGCTGGAATCTACTGCGGGAAATTATGATGGAACTGGGCAAAAGGTTAAAGAGTACTATAGATCTAAGGATGAGCTAGTGAATAACTATAGTCCAGGAAGATTCTACGGTATAGGCAGTGATTTTATAGAAAACAATTCAGCTCAGCCAAATGTAGAAAGTCCATTATATAGACAAGCTATCGATAATAATGATGGTAAGTTATATGTTAAATGGGGTTTTAATGACACAGTAAATGGGGGATATCAAACTGCTTATAGAATTAGAGTTTATAGTGGAGATATAAATGAAGACAATAATGTATCTGGTAGGCTTGTTACTCAAGTTTATGAAAATGCATCAGTTAATGAAAAGACAATAGATTTTAATAATATGTCCGAAGGAAACTATTATTTTGTTTTAGAAACTAGAAACAGCAGAGGATACTGGTGTAATCCGGTACTAACTCCATTTAAAGTTGTAGCTGATACAAGTAGTGTTCCATCTAAGATCGAACAAGTTGTAAGATTTGGTGGACAAGACAGATATGAAACATCTAAACTAATAGCAGAAAATAATTTTGGCAGCAATTTAGATAATGTAGTTATAGCTAGTGGTAATGATTTTCCAGATGGCTTAGCTGGAGTTACTTTAGCTAAAAAGCTTAATGCTCCATTATTACTTGTAGACAAAAGTGTGGAAAGTAAAGGAAGTAAAGTTGTATTACAGTATATATTAAATAAGGTTAATAAGAATGGAAAAATATATATTCTTGGTGGAGAAGGCGCAGTTAGTGGATCTTATATAGAGTACTTTAAACAAAATGGATATTCAGAAAATAATATAGCAAGAATTGGTGGAATAAATAGGGATGAAACCAGTGTTAAAATTGCAGAAAATCTAAATTTGAAACAAGGAACCCCAGTTGTAATATCTAATAATTCGGCCTTTGCAGATGCTTTAAGTATTTCACCTAAAGCTGGATTTAGCCAATGGCCAGTTTTACTGACATCTTCCAATAAGTTAAGTGAAGATGTAGAAAGATATATCGAAAATATAAAACCTTCTGTAGTATATATTGTAGGTGGTAATGCTGCCATATCTGAAAATGTTAAAAATAGAATTAAAGAAATTACTGGATACGATAATAATAAAATTGTAAGATTAGGTGGACAAGATAGATATGAGACTGTTGAAAAAATTAATAATTATTTTTATGAAAATAATTTGGATAAGGTTTATGTTGCTTCAGGTGAGAATTTTCCTGATTCGTTAAGTGGAAGTGCTGTGGCAGCAATACAAGGCAAGCCATTAGTACTAGTATCTCAATCCTCTTATGTAAGTGGAGCTAAATCAATAAATAATGTTACAGGAAGTAATAAAGTTACTGTTAATGTATTTGGTGGTGACAAAATAATAACTAATTATCTTGTATCTAAGATTAATAATATATGTGTAAAGTTGCAATGAAGTGAAATTTGAATAAGTTAAAATTAGGAATGCCTTGTAATTAAAGGCATTTTTCTATTTATTTCAGCTAATGAGGTTAAATAAATTGAATATATAACTTTAAAATATTTTTAATGGAATGATGTCTAATATAATCATAAAGTATTATCTATAGTATTACATAAACTATAAATACTTAATAAACTTTAAAATTTAAATAAACCAGGAGGGATAAATATGAAAAAGCTTTTAGCCTCTCTCTTGTTAGTTAGTTCTATAATGTGTTGCAGTAATCTTGATTCAAATAATCAAGAAAATGGCAATAAAAAGCATAGATATGGAGAAAAAATTTTAGTTTTAATAAGCCATTAATATAGATGAGTATAGGAAAATTTAAGTATTTTTATACCCACTATAAAACATCTCTTTAGTGTTAACAAATTATATATTATTGTTAACTAAAGAGATGTTTTTATTCAATATTAAATATATTTGTCTTAAAAAATCTAATATTTTCTACCGAATGATTTTTTTGCCTAATAATACTATAAGTAAAACAGCAACTGAAGTAAGTGCTATTGTTCCTCCAGGAGCACTGTTTATGAAATAGGATAAAAACAATCCTACTATTATATCTATAAATCCAAAAATAATAGAAAATGTTAGAGTAGTTTTAAAGCTTCCTCTTAATTGAAGAGCTGCAGCTACTGGCATTGATATCATTGATGATATAACCAGAATACCCATAATTCTTATGGAAACAGAAATTGTTGCACCTACCAATAAAGCAAAAAGGTAATTTATAAGCCTAACCTTTACTCCAGCTATCCTAGCACCATTTTCATCAAAGGTGATGTAAAGCAACTGATTATAAAGTAGAGAAAGGGTTATAACAGATATAATGCTTAAAATAAATACTGTATAAAGCTCGTTTTTTGACACTGTTAAAATACTTCCAAATAAATAAGAATTTACACTAGCATTAGTTCTACCAGTACTTATTAACGTAATAGCTATACCCACAGAAAGGGTCATAACAATTACAAGTATAATTTCTGCATATTTTTCATAATAATCTCTTAAGAATTCAATTAAAAGTCCGGAAACAGAGGTAAATAGAAAGGCACATATTATTGGATTGTAACCAAGAATAAGTCCAAGGGCAACTCCGGCGAAAGAGGCATGGGACAAAGCATCACCCATCATAGAATATCTTTTAAGAACAAGAAATACGCCTACAGCAGGACATAAAATTGAAATAAATATTCCTGCAATAATTGCATTCTGCATAAAACTATATTGTAACATTAGTATCCTCCAAAATAAGTTTTTAAATTATTAGATTATTTTTTTATATTCATCTATTGGATACAAAGTTGCAGATCCACTTTCCATCATACAGATGTGTGTGGAGTTATCCAAAGCAGCTTTCAAATTATGTTCTACAGCTAAAACAGTAATTCCTAGATGTAGATTTAGATGTTTAATTATACTGTATATTTCTCGTTGACTTTGTATATCAATACCAGTAGAAGGTTCATCTAATATTAGCAGCTTAGGATTTCCCATTAAAGCACGGGCAATAAATATCTTTTGCTGCTGCCCTCCAGACATATCGCCTATAAGGGTATTGTGAAAATCTTCCATGCCTACTGCATCAAGGCTATTAAAAATTGATTTAGAACTTTTTAATTTTAATACCTTCATATGACACTTTAACATTTCAGAAACAGTGATTGGAAATTGTGAATTAAAGTTTTCAACCCTTTGAGGTACATATCCAATCTTTTCAGTATCCAGAGTTATTGTTCCGCTTAAAGGCTTAAGTAAGTTTAGTATAAGCTTAACAAGAGTAGTTTTTGCGCTTCCATTTTCACCTAAAATGGATACATAGCTTCCTTCAGTAATGTTTAAATTTATCTTATCTAGTATGTAAGGAGCATTTCCTGTATACGAGAAAGCTAAATCCTTAATTTGAATCATCAAAAATTTTCCTCCAAGATTATATAATTTTAGAAAAACTGTAAATAATAACAGATGAAGTGAAACTTATATTACATGAGGTGTCAATCTCATGTAATATTTAGTTTCACTAAGTTATCGGATAAAGTATATTATTAACATTCATTTAAAACAATAGTTATTATTAATTATTATTGACAAGAAATGAATATAATATTATTATATATCCAAATGCAAGTTATTTGCAATAACTTACTGGTAATAATTTTGGGAGGGATAACAATACTATGTGGAGAAAAATAATGTTGTCATTAATATATATAATCATATTAATGACTTTAGCAGCTTGTGGAAATAAAAATGTTGGTGTTTCTGTAAGTGAAAATAATAGTTTCGATAGTAATAATGGAAAGATAAAGGTAGTCACAAGCTTTAACGCTGTGACACAGTTTGTAAAAGCAGTTGGTAAAGATAAGGTTGATGTTCAAACAATAATACCAAATGGAACAGAACCTCATGATTTTGAGCCAAAGCCTAAAGATTTAGCAGACATAAGTAAAGCGCAAGTTTTTGTTTATAATGGTCTTGGAATGGAAAGTTGGGTGGATAAAACCCTAAAAGCTGCAGATAACAAGGATTTAATAGTAGTCGAAGCTTCTAGGGGATGCAATCCTATAAAGAATAATGATGAGGAAGCTATAAAGGAGCACGGTCAATATGACCCTCATCTATGGATAAGTTTAAATGGTGCAAAAATAGAAGCTAAAAATATAAAGGATGCTTTAATTAAAGTAGATTCTTCTAATAAAGATTATTATGAAAAAAATTATAGTGAATTTGCATCTAAATTAGATGTAATGATAAATGATTATAAAGCAAAGTTTGATGAGGCTCCTAGTAAAAACTTTATAACCGGTCATGCTGCTTTTGCATATTTCTGTAGAGATTTTAATTTACAGCAAAATAGCGTTGAAAGTGTATTTGCTGAGGGTGAGCCAACTCCTAAAAGAATGGAAGAGCTTGTAGACTACTGCAAGAAAAATAATGTTAAAACTATTTTTATGGAAGAGATGGCAAGTCCTAAGGTTTCAGAAACTTTAGCTAAAGAAGTGAATGCAAAGGTTGAAAAGATATATACTGCAGAAAGTGAAGAAGACGGAAAAGACTACATACAAAGTATGAAAGAAAACTTGGATAAGGTGTATGAAAGTCTAAAGTAGAACAGTTTAAAAGGCTGTATCCAGACCTCTTATGGTAGGATACAGCCTTTTTATATATAAATGAAGTGGAAACTTGAATCAGATGGGAGTACTAGAGATGGTAGTCATCGGATAAAAAAAGTATATAATTTTATAAATTTAATACATTTATAAAATTTCATGAATATAATAGTAGTAATGAAAGAGGGGAGGAATGATTTTGAAGAGGACCTATGTCTTAGATACCAATGTTATTCTATACTCACCAGGAGCGATTTTTACCTTTGGAGATAATGATGTAGTTATACCTGAAGTTGTGCTTGAGGAACTAGATACCTTCAAAAAAGATAAAAATGATCTTGGAGCTAATGCTAGGTATGCAGCTAGGGTAATTGATAAGCTCAGGAGTGAAGGGAAACTCAGTAAGGGGGTAGAACTTCCAGGGGGTGGAAAACTGAGGGTCGAGATAAATCATTATGATACGAAAATCCCTCCATCCTGGGATAAAAGCAAGGCTGATAATAGAATAATACAGGTATGTAAGGGGCTTAAGGAGCAGGGAGAAGACGTTTGCCTGATTACCAAAGATACCTTTGAAAGAATAAAAGCAGATACGTTTAATATAGATGTAGAAGATTTTCATGAAAAAGTCGTGCCTGAACATGAAAGTCAATATACAGGCAGAATAGATGTATATGCCACTTCAGAAGAAATATCAGAATTTTATCAAAATAAATCCATAGAGGTAAAGGATACATTATATTATGCGGAGGAAACAAATGAATATTCAACTCCAGAACTTTATACAAATCAATTTGTTATAATTCATGCTCTTAAAAATCCTAAGCAAACTGCATTAGGAAGATTTGATGGTAAAAAAATTGTACAATTATATTATAAAGATAATACGCCTTTAGGGATAAGTACAAGAAATGTAGGACAAAAATTCATGTTAGAGTCTTTATCTATAGATGCAGTCAAGGCGCCACTGGTAATAGTAAAGGGACCAGCAGGAACAGCTAAAACTTTATTTTCTTTAGCTGTTGGACTCCATAAAATTATAGAAGAAGGAACTGATCAGTATAGAAGAATTCTTGTATGTAGGCCAAATGTTACTATGGATGAAGATATAGGATTCTTGCCTGGAACTGAGCAAGAAAAAATATCACCTTTTATGAGACCTGTACTGGATAATTTAGAAATATTAATAGATGCAGATGAAAAGGAAAGATATAAAAATGAAAAAGAATTATCTGATAAAATCAGGGAATTATTTGATAGAAGAATTATAACTACAGAAGCTGTGGCTTATTTAAGAGGAAGATCTATAGTTAAGAATTGGGTAGTTATTGACGAAGCGCAAAATTTAACTCCTAAACAGGTTAAATCAATTATAACTAGAGTTGGAGCTGGGACAAAGCTTATATTAATTGGAGATCCAGAGCAAATAGATCAGCCATTTCTTGATTCGAGATCTAATGGTCTCTGCTATGCTTCCGAAAAAATGAAGGGGAGCCAATTATGTTATCAAGTTACATTAAAATATGATGAATGTGAAAGATCTCCACTTGCATATGAAGCCTCTAAGAGATTATAATTGAATTACACAAATGAACTACGTATGATTAGTTTTAATGCAGAAAACATACCTTCCGTAAAAACACTAAAGACTTGACGCCTTAGTGTTTTTATTTGATTAAAAGTTTAATTTAGATTAAAATGTGGAATAATTATATTGAGTGTATAAAGTATATTAGTGAATTTTTTATGTATTTATAATTATTTCTATTTAAAAAATATAGCATTTATTGTACAATATTGAGGGATGAGTTTTTAGAAAGGAAAGGTTTTAACATATGAATAAAGGAAAAACCGAAGGCAAGAAAAGAGGATTCGTTTGGAAAATAGTTTTAGGTTTTTTAATATTTGAGTTGATATTTACTGGGGTAACTGCTCCGCTTATAATATTTCATGGACCCTTTAACAATGTAAAAAGAACAGTAGTGGGTGCCGCAATGACTACCCTTAAACATCAGTATATTGCTAAAGCTTTTTTATCTGATGAAGAAATAAATAAGATTTTAAGTGAAAATACTGTAGAAATAATTGAACAGGATAACAATCAACAAATAAAGTTTGTAAATAAGCACGACAGTAGTATTGAAAGAGAAGAAATTAGTGATGGAAGAAAATTTAAAGGTTATATGATAATTATACATGACCCTAGCAGAATAAAGGTTGGATTAAGTAAGAAACTTGGTGTACAGGGAGAGTTAACTAGCCAGATAGCTAAGGATAAAAACGCTGTAGCGGCTATTAACGGTGGAGGTTTTACTGACAGTTCTTCAGGAGACAGTAAGTGGACAGGTACTGGTGGAAAACCAGTTGGAGTATTGATGACTGATGGAAAAGTGGAATATAATGATGTAAATGATGTAAATACTAAGGTAGAGGTAATGGCTATGACTAAAAGCGGTGTTCTTTTAGTAGGGCCACATAGTTTAAATGAAATGACGGAACAAGGTGTTACAGAAGCTATTTCTTTTGGACCAGCATTAGTTGTAAATGGTAGAGGAACTATAAAATCTGGTGATGGCGGTTGGGGAATAGCCCCTAGAACTGCTATAGGTCAAAGAAAAGATGGTTCTATTCTATTTTTAGTAATAGATGGAAGACAAACAAGCAGCGTGGGTGCTACACTAAAGGATGTACAGACTATAATGCTTCAGTATGGAGCTATTAATGCTACAAATTTAGACGGAGGATCATCTTCTACTATGTATTATGAAGAAGAAGTAATAAATAATCCTTGTGATCCCCTAGGAGAAAGATCAGTACCATCTATTGTTTATGTAAAGCCTTAAAAGCACACAAGAGAATTATTTAAAGGGGAATGAGAAATGAAACTTTTTATGAGAATTTTTTTATGGATAATGATATCCCTTGCTATACAGTTTGCTGGGCTTTTCTATGCTAATAATTATTTATTCGCTTCCGATACATCTATACAAACTAAAAAAATAGTAAAAAGTGATGTAAAGAAGGAGGATGCTGAAATAAAGGTTCCTGAAAGTGCAAAGCATATTAGCGTTTCGTATGATGCTAGGTATTTAGCTTATTATGATGGAGATATACTAAAAGTTGTTAATGTAAAAACTGGTGAAGAAAAAAATGTAGAATTTAATGATGGGGTAAAGGTATCTTTATATAAATGGCTTCCTGATAGAAATAGGATGCTTATAGCGGAAAAGGAGACTTCAAATCTCAGTTCTAACTTGAAATTGGCTTATTATGATGTAGATAAATCTGTAAAAGAAGATATAAAAAGTTTAGACTGGAAAGATGAAGTAGATAAAAAGGCAGAGGTTGAAGATATACAGGCATCACCTTTAACTAATATAATATATGTTAAGGTAGCTAAGAGTGGTAAAAGAAGCAGTATCTATTGGATTAACATAATGAAAGAAATGAAACCAGTTGATACCAAGGATTCCATGATGATAGGTAAGATAAGAGTTGTTCCTCATGAAGATAATCTTTTATATGAAGATTTAACCTATCACAAAATATATGCAACAGATAAGGACCAACCTATAACTATAGATGGTATTAAGACGCCCTCTCTATTAGGTGTAGATGATAATGATGTTGTGTATATTGGAGATACAGAAGATGACAAGGTTTCTAAAATTTATTATGGAAACGTAAAAGATGAAGGAAACAAATTCCAAGCTATAGATTTAAAAGGCTCTGTAAATAAAAGTGATATATTTATCAATGAACAAGGTAAAATTTATATAAATGATAACCTTAAAGGAAACGTAAGAGAGTTTGGCAGCGGAAAAGAGTACAATTACCAAGGAACTTTCATACAAATGTATAGTGGTGGAATTATATCTATAAGTGACGGAAAACTAGTAAAAACTCAGTTAAATTAATAGAAAGGATTGATGATAAAACTTATCATCAATCCTTTCTAAGTATTCTAATGTTAAGGTAAGCTTTATAGAAAGAGGGTTTTATTCCTTATTGAGCATTGAAGTTACTTCTGTTATAATTGAAGTGCTTTTGATTTGAAAATATTAGTAAAGAGAAGGGATGATTTTATTTGAATAATTGGTTGTTAGGAAAAATTCTTATAATACCTGCCATATTAATTGGGCTTACTTTCCATGAATATGCTCATGCAATTGTTGCAGACAAACTTGGCGATAAAACACCAAAGTTTCAAGGAAGACTCACTTTAAATCCGTTTGTACATATAGATCTTATAGGATTTATAATGATACTAGTAATAGGATTTGGATGGGCAAAGCCAGTAGAAACTAATCCGAGTGCTTTTAAAAATAGATATAAAGACGACTTAAAAGTATCAATTGCAGGACCTGTTGCCAATTTAATAGTGGCTTTTTTAGGGGCCATATTTATGGCACTTTTAGGTAAGTTTGGTTCGATAGGTTTAAGTGAAATGCCTACGCTTTATGCGATACTTAGAGTTATATTTTCAGCTATAATTAGTATAAATTGCATGCTTTTTATATTTAATCTGATTCCAATACCAGGACTTGATGGATTTCATATTCTAAGAGATTTATTTCCATCAGCATATTATAAAATATCAGATGCTGTATATAGATATCAGCTTATTATACTTCTTCTGTTTGTAGCAACTCCATTATCAAGCTATATAGTAGGAATTCCATCTAGATTTTTATATAATATATTTATAACTATAGCTAGTTCTATAATTTAGGAGGAAATTAATGAGATTAAGAAAAAGATGGTGGGTTAGACCAGAGATGGAAAAGAGTCCTTTAACAATAGTAAACCCACAAGAATATAAAGGAAAGTGGAATCAGGAATTTAAAAATGATAATGATATATATTTAGAATTAGGTTGTGGAAGAGGAAAATTCATATCCACCCATGCACAGCAAAATTCTAATATAAATTATATAGGTGTAGATCTTAAGGATGAAGTAATAATATACGCATTAGATAAGCTAATTGATGCTGAGTTACAAAATGGAAGAGTTATTCCTATGAACATAGCTGGAATTAGTGAAGTATTTAATAAGGATGAGATAAGTAGAATATATATAAACTTCTGTAACCCATGGCCTAAAGATAGACATAACAAAAGAAGACTTACGCATACGAGATTTTTAACAGAGTACAAGAAATTTATAAAACCTGCCAGTGAAATATGGTTTAAGACAGATAATGTAGAGCTATTTGAAGCTTCACAGGTTTATTTTAAAGAGAGTGGCTTTAGTATAGAGTATTTGACTTATGATTTGCATAAGAGTGATTTCCAGGGAAATGTTGTTACAGAGTATGAGGAGAAGTTTACCTCACTTGGAATGAAGACTATGTTTTTGTTAGCAAAGTTGTTGTAGCCCTCAAAAATATTTCTGACAAAAAAACGATATGTATAATATGAATAATCTCCTGTTTTGATTTTAAACTGAATCAAAAACGGGGGATTTTTTTATTCAAACTTTCTCCTAAGCTCTTCAAAGATTGAGAAAAAAATTGAGAGAGAACCAGGAGAGGCTTGGGGAAAGGCTTGGAAATACAGGAGACTTTTCTATATAGCTTCATGCTTTTTTCTTTCCCTCCTTTACTCAAGCTCTAAAAAAAGACTAAGAGTTTTTTGTGGAATAGGTTGTCATTTTACTGAGATGTGTTAAAATGAATAAGTGATTTTTTCTTTTAGGTATATTTTTTGTGAAAGGTTATGAGATATATGAATTTTCTAATCGAATTGTTTATTAGAACTTTTATTGAAACATTTTATTTAGCAGGTGCGATTATATTAATAGGAATGATTCTTGGCATATTAAGAAATTATTCAATAAAAAACTTCCAGCGGAGTTTTGGTAGTAAATCAGTAATGATAACAGGATTTATCGGTGTGCCTGTACATGAACTTAGTCATGCTATTTTTGCTATATTGTTTGGACATAAGGTCACAGATATAAAATTACTTCAGAAGCCTGATGAAAATGGCATAATGGGTTATGTAAACCATTCATATAATCAACGCAGCATTTATCAGCAGATAGGAAATTTTTTTATAGGTGTAGCACCTATATTTGGAGGAGTTATTTCTATAATAGCTTTAATGCGTTTTATAATACCTCAAGCTTATAACAGTTTGATTAGTATACTAGTAAAAAGTTTACATATTACAGTCTTAAACAGAGTTACCATTGAAGGAATAGTAAATTCCTATGCAGAACTAATAAAAACCATTTTCTCATTGAAGAATTTCCAAAATCCATACTTTTTTATATTCCTATTCGTGGCAATATGTATATCTTCTCACATATCATTAAGTTCTGCTGATATAAAGGGTGCTTCCAGAGGCCTAGGGATTCTATTTCTAATATTACTGATACTTAATACTTTTGGTTTATCAAAGTATATATTAGCTTTTAATATAATAAAATACAATATTTTGATAACAGGTTTCTTAATTATAGCAGTAATTCTTTCGGTAATAACTTTTTTGCTAAGCTTAATTTTGTTAATTATAAGAGAAAAAGGAATGCAAAGTTTCAAGGACTAGGTGAATTTTCTTAATTTCTCAATACTTAAATCTATCTATGTAGTACGAAAAAGTAGTTTTCACAAAATAGGTCATAAAAATAGAAAAACAATCCACATTTCCGGAATAAATTAATCCAGAGTTGTGGATTATTTTATTGGGGTTTTTAGAATATTTCAGAAAGTAATTTTGATGAATGAGGAGACTTATATAGGTAATTATACAATTATATAATTTATAATTGTAAAATGCAACAGTTTCGTGTTACAATTAAATAGAGGTAATGATATAGATAAATGTAAAAATATTATTATAATGATTAAAATGGAGGATTGTTATGAGTAATTTAGAAGATATTATAGAACAGTTTAATAGAGGGATTAACTGCACTCAATGTGTACTTTTATCTTTTAGTGATGAATTAGAGTTAGACAAGGAGTTAGCGTTAAAAATTGCTTTTGGTTTTGGCGGTGGACTGTGCCAAGGAGAAGTTTGCGGTGCTGTAACAGGTGCAATAATGGTATTAAATCTTAAATATGGACAAGATAATAACGAATCAAAGGAAAAAATATATGAGATGGTAAGAACCTTTAGTGAAAAATTCAAAAATATTAATGGTTCAATAATATGTAGAGATTTACTTGGATGTGATTTAAATGAAAAAAGTGCAAGAAAATATGCAACAGAAAAAGGTTTATTTAAAGAGGTATGCCCCAAAGTAGTTAAAGATGCTATTGAAATTTTGGAAGATATTTTATAGCAACATATAATTTAAAGTATGGTTCTGACGCAATAATTAGGTCTTCTTTCTTACACTCAGGTGTTAGAAATCTACGTCTGGTGGCATAGGTGAAGAAAATTATTCAGTAATGTCCAGTTTATTATAGGGGATAGTGATTTTCTTGTGGTTATTTTCAATCAACAGGCTGCGAATTTTACTCTTTATGTATTCATTTTGATAAATAGCATCTGAACTAAATCTACATTTATTTATTATTGATATAAATGTTATACTTTTGTTTGATTTTAGCAAACTATTAACTGCTCTGTTTATTTTTTTATTTATAGCCTGTATTTCTTTATAATATATCATTCTTTGTAGTATGTAATTTCTCAGTTCGGGGTATTGTCGTACTACAAAGCGGGTTATACCTGACTTTTCTGCAACAATAGCAAATACTAATCTCTCATTTTTAGAAATCATGTACTCAATAGCATTATTAATATCAATTTTATATTCCTCTATATCTTTATAGTATATATCTGTAATATTCAAACAATTTTCCATGTCTAATCCCCCCATTCGACAGCATTTACAATTTAATGATATAGCATTATTGAGATATTGTAAATTGCTTTATTCTTAATTATAGACATTTTCTGTTTGAAATAACCAGATATATTGTAAGTGTATATAATGAAAATATCAATAGGTTTTATCTATAGTATCATTAAGTAACTATGTAACAATAAAGTACACTCTTTTGTGCCTTGATTAAGAATACTATACTATAATTGTAAAATAAAATTAATATAATGTGTAAGTGAGGCGTGATGTCTCTACTTCAGGAAAACATAGCGAACATATTTATGTTATTTAAGAAAATATGAATTTTAAAAGGAGTAGTACTATGAAAAATTTTACCTTTAAGAATGCAACAAAAATTATGTTTGGTAAGGATACTGAAAATCTCGTTGGAAATGAGATTAAGCAGTATGCGGATAAAGTACTTCTTTGTTATGGTGGAGGAAGTATAAAAAAAAGTGGTCTTTACGATAGGGTTATAAAGTCATTAAATGAAAATGAAATTAGTTTTATAGAACTTTCAGGTATTAAGCCAAATCCAAGATTGGGTCTTGTTAGAGAAGGTATAAAGCTATGCCATGACAATGGAATAAAGTTTGTTTTATCTGTTGGTGGCGGTAGTGCTGCTGATACTGCTAAAGCTATTGCTGTAGGAGTACCTTATGATGGAGATGTATGGGACTTTTGTGAAGGAAAGGCAGTTGTTAGAGAGGCATTGCCTATTGGAGTTGTTTTAACTATACCTGCAACTGGTACAGAAGCTAGCGATAGTGCTGTTATAACAAATGAAGATGGATGGTATAAGAAGGGACTCCATTCAGAACTTATTAGACCTCAATTTTCTATTTTAGACCCAGTTCTAACGTATACATTGCCACATTACCAAACAGCTTCTGGTGCAGCAGACATTATGGCACATATAATGGAGAGATATTTTACTAATGTTGATCATGTGGATTTTACAGATAGATTATGTGAAGCAGCATTGAAGACCATCATAAATAATGCTCCAATAGCTCTAGCGCAACCAGAAAACTATGATGCAAGAGCAGAAATTATGTGGACAGGAACTATAGCTCATAATGATTTGTTAAGCACAGGAAGAATAGGCGATTGGGCATCACATAAAATAGAACATGAGTTAAGTGCTATATATGATATCGCTCATGGTGCAGGTTTATCAATTGTTTTTCCAGCATGGATGAGATATGTATACAAACATAATATTAATAAATTTGTACAGTTTGCAGTAAGAGTATGGGATGTTGAATTATCCTTCGAATCATCTGAAGCAATAGCATTAGAAGGAATTAAAAGAATGACAGAATTCTTTAGAAAGATGGGTCTTCCTGTAACTCTAGAGGAAGCAAATATTTCAAAGGATAGATTTGAAGAGATGGCAGATAAATGTACTGCTTCAGGTACTAAGACTGTTGGAAGCTTCGTGAAACTAGGTAAAGAAGATATTATAAAGATATATGAATTAGCAAAATAGACTGAATCAAATACATAGCTTTTATAATTACAATAGAATAAATAATTAAATGAAAAGACTACAATCTTACCTAAGATTGTAGTCTTTTCATTATAGTCAATATCAAATATATAAGTGCGTAGACAAACCCCATCTTATTCAAATTTAACTTCATTCTAATTTTTTTAATTTGTATTCGTGTAAATTTACAAGTAGTACTTTAATAATGGCATAAATAGGGACTATGCAAAAAGCGCAGATAGATCCTCCCAAGACTATAGCCCCCATGACCAAAAATATATCTGTTAAAGGATGAATTTTCATTGAACTTGCCATAATTGCTGGAACAACAACTCTGCCCTTTAAGGTTTGAACTATAGTAAATGTGATTGCTAATTTTATTACCATAGTAAACCCCATGCTTAGGGCTATAGCAGTAGGGAATATCATTGATATAATAAAACCAACAAAGGGTATAAAAGCCAAAACAAAAGTAATAGATGCTAATAATAAGGCATTAGGTATACCGATTATTTTGTAGCCGATAAATATCATAATTGCTAAAGATAGAGCTACTTTAGCTTGGCCGGTAACATATGAGCTTAGAACCTTGTTGCTTTCGGAAAGTATTTTAGATAAAGTTTCTTTATATTTATGAGGTAACAAGGATAAAATTCTAATCTTAAATTTAGATCCATCTTTAAATAGATAAAATAGTATTACAAGCATTAGAAGAATTTTTGAGAATGCATCCAATATATAATTAATAAAAATTAGAAAGTCACTTTCAATGCTTTGCATATAACTTTGGGCAATGGTGGTTAATCTTTTGTATATACTAATATATAAATGATCTACATTTATATATTTATCTATTTTAGAAGCAATTCCATTCATAGGAATATTATTTGTCATAATATTAGTAAATTGTTTTGTTATAACATTAAATTGTTGTATTATGTAATTACTAAAATAGGATAATACACCTGAAATAATAAAAATACTTATAGTTAATGTTAATAATGCGGAAATTCCAGGCTTTAAACCTTTTCTTATAAAAATGTCATTTAAAGGTTTTGCTATGTAATATAAAAATAATGATATTAGCAATGGGACTAAAAAAGATTTAGATAATATTTTTATAAATTTATGGATGTAAAACATTTTACTGAAAAGTATTATAGCTAAGAAAGCTAAGTTTATAATTACTAGATTCTTTATTATCTTATTATCTAATATAAAAATCATCCCCTTAAACTTTCAATTAAATATTTATGATAAATTTTTTTGAAAAGCTTACAGGCATATAGGATAACTTTGCATGCCTTAAACCCTCAATTCCAAGATCCTGTTCTCGATTTATATAAGGAACATCTTTGTAGTAGTTATCCACGAAAGTTTTATTTATAAAATTAGATAACCCCCTAATATCTGTATCAGCTTTTTCTATGTGTATTATAGCCATAGTCTCATTTACTTTTTCACCTATAGTAAAGGCAGAAATTTTATCATTTACATATACAACCATACCTGTAAAATCTAAACCTGAGCTATTTTTAAGCATTTCTTCTATGGACTTTAATTCATAAAGCAAGTAGCCTTTACATACGTTTTTATGGCACCATTCTCGGGCTGCCTTTATACAAGGTTGAATTAGCTCTTGGGTTATCTGAGCAGTTTCATATTGATAGTTTTTTATAAAATAATTATAATGATTCTTCTTTTTATGAAGTTTATTACCAGATAATGTGGCAAGGGCATTGCTTTCGTATATGTAATCAAAGTTATCTCTGTCTTCTTCTATGACAAAAGCATTATCCCCATAAATATCTATCATATCTTTAACAAACCATTCCTCTGCATCTTTAAACAGATATTTTACATCTAAATTCTTTTTGAGTTCAATTAAGAAATCTATAATTTCTTTTAAGTTTTCCTTTTTGTAACCAATAGGCTGCATAAAATGAAAGTTTCCGTCAAAGTCCATTTTCATAACTATTATTACATCATTATAAATGGCATATTGTATATCTAAGGCTTTTCTCCATATAAAAAGATTTGTAAAGGAATACTCGCAGGTTTCATAAATATATGGCTTCAAATGTTTGTCAAATATATCTTTGTCTTTAATAGTTAAAAGTTTAAATTCTAGCATATTTAGAACACCCTTTCTTTGAACAATATATATAGGTAGTATTTATTGTTATTTAATTTTCACTAATGTTATTTATAGTAGTGTTTTTATTTTAAGTAAAATTCATACAAAATATAAGTATTAATAAGTAATACTCTGTATTAACTAAAAAATTTAATAAATACAGGGCAAAAGAAATTAACTAATGTTAAATGTTGGTTAAGCATTGGTTAAAAGATCCAATATTTAATATCAAATAAACAATATGATGTTACAATATTTATTGGAAATAGAAAGTAATATTCTATATTAGGGGGAGCCGATATGAAGAAAATTTTAAATTTTGATAGAGGAAAACTTTTCATTGAAAGGGCTAAAAATGCTATAAAAAAAGGAAAAGGTTTAATCCTTATGAAAGGTATAAATTTTGATTTTATAAATAGTGTAGGAATAAAAATAATGCTCCAAATAACATTGCTATTGATATGTGTATGTGGTATTTTGGGGGCAGTTTCTTATCATAACTCTTATAAAGCTTTAGAAGATACTATTAGTTCATCACTTCAATCTAGAGCAATGGAAGCTTCTAAACTTATGAATGCAACTCTAGAACAAGATGTTAAAGCTATGACTGAAATAGCTGCAAGACCTGAAATTCAGTCTATGAATATTCAAACTCAATTGCCAGTACTTATAGCACAGGCCAAAAATTTAGGTTATGAAAACTTAAATATTGTAGAATTAAATGGTGTAATACATTTCTCAAATGGTGCAAAATCTCAAATAAATCTTTCAAGTGAAACTGAGGATAGTGTATATTTAAAAAAAGCTTTATTAGGAATACCCTCCATATCTGATCCTGTAACTAACATAGAAGGACAACAAATTATAGCCATCGCAGTCCCTATAAAAGATAAAGACGATAAGGTTATAGGGGTTTTACTTTCCAATATGTCTATGGAAAAACTTAATGAGATAGTTCAAAGAACAAAGGTAGGTAATAACGGATTTTGCTTCATAATAAGAAAAGATGGAACAAAGGTTGCCCACAAGAATTTAAAATTAGTTTTAAATAAGGATAACACTTTTAAAAATGTAAAAAAGGATTCATCAATTAAACAACTATCAGATTTGGAAAGCAAAATGGTTAAAGGAGAAGTTGGGTCAGGTTATTATTCACAAAATGGTGTAGAAATGTTTATGGCTTATGCACCAGTACCAAATATGAACTGGTATTTAGCTTTAACTATCCCTAAAAGTGAAATATTCAGTGCAGCAAATAGTCTTAAATATGAAGCTGTAGTTATTACTATAATATTTATTTTAATAGGTATGGTTGTAGGATTTCTAATATCCAAATCAATAAAAACACCATTACTTAGAATTAAAAAGTATGCAGAGAAGCTTTCACAATGTAATTTATCTCATAGAATTGAAATTAAAAGAAGAGATGAATTTGGACAAACTGCTGCTGCTTTAAATTCTGCGATTGATAGTGTGGAAAAAATTATTTATTATGTAAAAGAAGAAAGTAAAAATACACTTAATTCAACAAATGATATAAATAATATGCTAATTAATGTACATAAAAGAGTTCAAAGCGTTTCTGAAACATCAGAAGAAATTTCTTCAAGTATGCAGGAATCTTCGGCGACTATACAAGAAGTAACTTCAAAATCTATGGTTGTTAGAGAGGAAATAAACAATACAGTTGAAGAAGCAAACCAAGGACTTGAGCTTGCAAATAAAATAAAAGATAAAGCTGCTTTAATAAAAGAAGAAACGGAAGAATCTAGATTGAGAGTAAAAGAAGCTTATTCAATGTCTAGAGATAAGGTTAACAAAGCATTACAAGAAGCTAAAGTAGTTAAAAAGGTTTCTCTTATAGCAGAAGATATAAGAGAAATAGCAAAGAAAACAAAGATTTTATCTTTAAATGCTACTATAGAAGCAGCTAAAGCCGGAGAACAGGGGAAAGGTTTTTCAGTAGTAGCTAAGGAAGTTAGGAATTTAGCAGAACAGTCAGCTGTTGCTGTTACGGATATACAAAATAATATTAGAGGAGTTTTTGCTGCAGTGGGAGAACTTGCAGACTCAGCGGAATTTATATTAAAGGTTATGGAAAATGAAGTTCTTAAGGATTATGAAAAGGTTATAAAAATAAGTGAAGATTACAAAAGCGATGGAGAGATTTTTCAACAAGTTATTCAAAGATTTTCAGGTTTATCTGAAAATATGTATATGTCTATAGAAGAAATATCAGAGAATATGAAAACTTTAAGTTTATCTGTGGGTAGTTGTACTGAGGCTTCTATAGATATTGCAGATAACATAGTGGAGATAAGTGAAGAAAATGAACGTGTAACAGACAAGTCTGCCGAAAATGCAGAAGGTGCTGATACTCTACTAATGCTTGTAAGTGAATTTAAAATCAAAAAAGATGGTGTAAAATCATTGGAAGAAAGTCATGTTGCTTTATAAGAAAGAACTAATAAATATGAAGAAAGTGTATAATTATAAATTAATATTATAGTATTAAAATTAAAGCTCTAATTAAGTTAAGCGGATTTATATCAATAACTTAATTAGAGCTTTTGTAAACTTATATTGTGATTTATCATAAAAACTAATAAAATATTAAGTGAAACTTGAATCACATGGGGATTGTCTAGAATTCAGAAGGATTTGCCCGTTAAATGCCATTTGATTTGTAGTCAATAAATTCTAAATTAACGGATACTTATTCCATGACTTTTAGAAGTGAGGATATTAGTGGCGTTAGTTATCAGATAAATTATTATCGATAGGGAGTGGATATTTCAGATGAAAAGTTTAAGTGGAAAAGTAGCAGTAGTTACAGGGGCTTCCAGAGGAATAGGAAGAAGTATTGCATTAGAATTGGCTAAGGCTGGTGCTAGTATAGTAATAAATTACAAAAGTAATGAAGAGGAGGCAAAAAATACTTTAGAGCTTATAAAGTCCTTAGATAGTTTTGGAATTGTAGTTAAGGCTGATGTTAGTATTTATAATGAAGCAAAACTTCTTGTAGATAAAGCAATAGAAAACTTCGGCAAAATTGATATCTTAGTTAATAATGCTGGAATATCTAAAATAGGACTATTCATTGATATGAACGAGACAGAATGGAATAATATAATTGATATAAATTTAAAAGGCGTTATGAATGGTTCTCATAATGCTCTTAAATATATGGTTTCACAAAAAAGTGGTACCATAATTAATATATCTTCCATGTGGGGTAATGTAGGTGCATCTTGTGAGACTGTATATTCAGCTACAAAAGGGGCAGTAAACTTATTTACAAGGGCATTAGCGAAGGAAATGGCACCTTCAAATATAAGAGTTAATGCTGTGGCACCAGGAGTTATAGATACGGAAATGAATAATTGGTTAAGTGTTGAGGATAAAAAAGAGCTGGAACAAGAGATACCTATGGGTAAGTTTGGAGCAGGAGAAGATATAGGTAAAACTGTTGTATTTTTAGCTAGTGAAGCTTCAAAGTACATAACGGGACAAATAATTACAGTAGATGGTGGCATGATTTAATTGGATATATATTTATGAAAAATCAATTGTCAAATATTTGTGAACTTTACAGAAAAAATCATTGAAATGTGGTATAATATAAAATTGTAACAAATGTAAGGAGTGATAAACTATGTTTTTTAACTCGGTAAGAAGAAGAATAAATGTTGGATTTATTGCAATAACTCTTTTGTGTATTCTATCAATAACAGCTTTATCTATATATCAGACAAAACAAATAGCTGAAAAACAAATGGCAGGTGATGGTATAACCATTATATCAGCAATAAGCCTAGATTTAAGTGATTTTAGTATAGAGAAGGATTTAGATAAAATAACTAAAGAACTTAAAGATATGAAGAGAGATGGTAAAGGTATATCATATCTTTCTGTAATAGATAATAGTTGTAAAATAATAGCACATGATGATGACAGTATGCTAGGTAAAAGTTCAGATAGGAGCAAGTTTGCTAGAGTTCTTGATGAAGGGCAGATAGATGGTTTTATGTTTGTAAGGCCTACAGGGGAGAATGTTTATAATATATCCGCGCCTATTAAGGAGAATGGTAAAATAGTAGGGGCTGTTTCTGTTGGATTATCACTAGAAACTATGCAAGAGATTACTCAAAAAAGTTTCACTATGCTTATTATTATATCCTTAGTAATACTAGCTTTATCAATAACTATAGGATCAGTCATAGCACATAATATATCAAAACCATTAAAAGCTATACAAAATAAAATGAAAAAGCTTGCTGAGGGAGATTTTAATGTAGATTTTCATGCTAAATCCAATGACGAAATAGGACAACTTATGACTACACTGGGTTTTGTAGTAAATCAGGTAAGAGAAATTATGGTAAAAATAAGGGATTCTGTAGAAAACTTAGATAGGATGTCTTCAAATCTTTCATCTTCTAGCGAAGAAGTATCAGCATCAAGTGAAGAAGTTACAAATTCAATAATGGAAGTAAGTAGTTCTACCGCAAATCAGAGTGAACATATAGAAAATATGGCAGATTCGCTAGAGCATTTTGCAAAATCCCTAGACATAATAGATGACAAACTTAGAAATGTATCGGAAAGAACTGGAAAAATTAAAGGTTCTGCAGATAAAGGTTCTTTAGAATTAGAAGAACTTACAAAATCAATAGATGATATAAGAAGAGAATTTGCAGATACAGAAAAGAGAATTGCTTCTTTAAATGAAAATGTAAGCAAGATATCAGAAATAACAGATGTAATTAATGCTGTAGCGGAGCAAACAAATCTTCTTGCCTTGAATGCAGCTATTGAAGCGGCACGAGCAGGAGAATCAGGAAGAGGTTTTTCAGTTGTAGCAGAAGAAATAAGAAAACTTGCAGAACAGGTTTTAGAATCTTCAAAAAGCATAAATGGCCTTATTAATACCGTTACAAGTAATACAGAAGATGTTTCTGGTATGACAAAAGAAGTATCAAATAAAATGCAAAATCAAGTAAAATCTGTTAAAGGGACAGTTGAATCCTTTAAGGATATTTTAGCTCAAATAGAAGCCATACTACCGCAGGTTGATAATGTTTATGAAGCTCTTGATAACTCTGTACAAGAAAAGGATAGAATTTTAGAAAAATCAAGATTAATTTCAGAATCATCAGAGACAATAGCAGCTTCCTCACAGGAAATAACTGCTGCAATTGAAGAGCAAAGTTCAACTACTCAGGAACTATCTGCTTATGCTGAGGAACTTAAAAATACAGCAGATAGTTTAGCAGATGACTTACAAAGATTCAAACTATAAAGTGAAAATTGCATTAGGTTGTATTTTACACAACCTGATGCAATTTTTTTTTATGTGTAAAAAGATATATTTGTTAGTAATACAGAAATTTAGGTTTTCATTATTGTAAAATAAATTCGGATGAAGAATATTTTTAAAATGATAGTATTAAATGGAAAAGTAATTATAAAAAATAGACTAGTTTTTTTTGCAAATTTGTTTTATTATAATGACATAATTATTTCATAAGCAAGGTTATTTTAAAGAAAGGATGTTGGAATTATGTTAAATTCATTAATTTTTGGATTAGTAACATTAGGATTTGGTTTAATACCAAAAATAGTAAGACCAAAGAAGATTAATTCATGGTATGGGTATCGAACCGATATGTCAATGAAAAACCAGGATACATGGAATGAAGGCAATACTTATAACACAAATCAATATATAATAGCAGGAATTATATTATTAATAATAGGTAAAATAGGCTATGCTTTTTTATCATTTAAAGGATATTTAGTTCCGTTAATAGGTTTTATTCCAGTATTATATTTTACTGTATTTCAAACAGAAAAGCACCTGAAAAAAGTTTTTGACAGCAATGGGATGAGAATAAAAAGAACAGTGAAATTACAACAAAAAAGAGCTGAATAATTACGAGAATATAGCTTCAAGTAATATAATATCTCATTTCAAGCTATATTTTTGTAGTTAATGGATAAATATTTTATTTTCTTATTGGTTAAACTTCTTAATAGATATATTAAGGAGGCGATATAATGTCAAAAATTGATTGTGCTGTTACAAATTGCTCACATAATAATGAAACCACATGCTATGCTAATGTTATAAACGTTGGTGGTAAAAGTGCAGATAGTAATAGGGATACTTGCTGTGCATCTTTTTTAGATTCTGCAAGCTATGGCCATCTTACAAGCAACGTTAATCAAGGAGGAAGTGAATGTATAGCAATTACCTGCAATGTTGGTACTTGTACTTATAATACTAATAGTGTCTGTCTTGCCGACTCCATACAGGTTGGCGGTGAAAATGTAAACCTCTATACAGAAACTGACTGTAAAACTTTTAAAACTAAATAATTTAAAAATAAGGGTTCCCTAAACATTAATGTAAAGGGAACCCTTAATAGTTTACATATGAAAATATCTGTCTAAAAGTCCTTTAAAGGCTCTTCCATGTCTTGCTTCATCTTTGCACATTTCATGCACTGTATCATGAATAGCATCAAGATTTTTTTCTTTTGCAAGGGTTGCAAGTTTTTTCTTTCCATCACAAGCTCCATATTCTGCTTCAACTCTTGCCTTTAAGTTTTCTTTAGTATTAGCTTTTACTACTTCACCTAAGAGTTCTGCAAACTTAGCTGCATGTTCTGCTTCTTCAAAAGCTATTCGCTTATATGCTTCAGCAACTTCAGGAAAACCTTCTCTATCTGCCTGTCTCGACATAGCAAGGTACATACCAACCTCTGTACATTCCCCTGTAAAGTTTGCTCTTAGATCTTTTATAATTTCACTGTCAACATCTGGGGCAACACCAATTTTATGTTCATCTGCCCAGACTAGACTATCTGTTACTTCTTTGAACTTACTTGCATCAGCTTTACAAATAGGGCATTGTTCTGGTGGTTGGTCTCCTTCGTGAATATATCCACATACTGTACAAACAAATTTTTTCATGTTTAATCCTCCTACAAAATATACTTTTCTACTGTAGTATTCTTCTCTTTTGTAGTTTTTTTAATCAAAAATTATAATAACTTTGCACGTTTAACTATAGTTTGACATAGTCGGAATGAACATATCCAACTTCGGATCCAACCTTTACCTTATACCAACGTCCATTAGTTCCTAAAACTTCAACTTTACTTCCATAGGTAAGAGTTGAAACTATTCTACCAGTCCAAGGTGTATTTCTTAAATTTAATGTAGATGACTGATCGCTAAGAACTACAGTACCCACTTTGCTTTCAGATGCAGAAGTATTTTTTGACTGAGCAATGCTTTCTGAGCTAGCTTTTGTAGCTTCAGCACTATTTATATAGGCAGAAAGGACATATCCTACCGTACCATTCGCTTTTATTTTATACCAACTTCCATTAGAAGCTAAAATTTCTACTTTTGTACCATAACTTAATGTTGTCAGGACCTCGCCACTAGGATTACTTCTCAAGTTTAAATAAGAAGATTTATCGCTTAGACTTACAACGCCAGGCTTTGAAGCAGGTGTATCTTTTGGAGCTATTGCTTGTACAGGCGCAGTATTTGTACTATTGACATTTATGTATTTTGAATTTACATATCCATAGGAGGAATTGTATTGAATTTTATACCAATCTCCAGATTTACCAACTATATTAACGGATTCACCTTTTTTTAGGGAACCTATGACACTGGAAGATGAACTTCCGCTACTTCTAACATTAAGTGTAGAACTAGAACTTGAGATATTGACAGATCCTTTAGCAGTAACTGGAGATACTTGTCCACTATCAGCTGATGATTTTGAATTATCAGTCTGAGAGTTTTTGTCAGTAACATAAATATATCCTTTTAGAGATAGATTTCCTCTATTTTTTATTTCTTCGCTGGATAATGATTTGACTTTACCATCATAAGCTTTTCTGATGCTAAAATTTCCTTCATTAAAATAGACAGTGCTGCCGTCTACACTTTCAACAAAAGCTACATGTCCATAACCATAGTTTCCACCACCCCATACAGCAATAGAATTAGGTCTTGGTTCAGAGCCATAGGAGTATGTTTTATCTTTTGCATTAGCATACCACCAATCTACTGCATTTCCATAAAATTCTGAAGGAAGGGAAATACCAAGTTTTTCAAGTACTCTTCCGTATGTAAACCAGGTACATTGACCTTTATATCCGTATTTAGTAAAAATGTTTTCATTGCTATTATAAGCGCTACTTTGTGGATTTGGCGTTAATTCAGAGGCATATACATTATTATGCAATAAACATTTACTACTCATGATAGCCGCAGATATAAAGAAAGCAAAAACTAATTTTTTAGATTTATTCATGCTGTTAACCTCCTAGGATATATAATGTAAATTAAATTAAAATTCATATTAAAGTTTTTAATAGTTCAAAATCATTATCGTAATTATTTTCAAAAAGTTAATAGATATTTTAGAATATTTTGGTTTAATATAAAATATACTTATATTTTACCATAAATTCTATTAATATTGGAAACAAAATGGAAAAATATTAGATGTATGCAAAATAATAACTTGCAAAGCCTACGAAAAACTAATTGTAAAATAAAATCAACTTCTATAAAATATTAAGTATTCTGGTCATTCAATTTTTTATTTTAGAAAAGAGCTGATTTTATGGAAAGTAATCAAATTAAAATATCTGTAAGAAATTTAGTAGAGTTTGTTTTAAGAAGCGGAGATTTAGATAGTAGATTTACAGGAAGTAGCAGAGCGTTAGAAGGCACAAAGGCGCATCAGAAAATCCAAAGGGAGTACAAAAATAAATTTTCTAAGGAAAAACAAATTCCTTTAGAAGAGCTTTCAGAAGGTAAAAAGATTGAGGTTGAATATACTGCAGAAGTAAGTTTAAAGCATAGCATAGCATATAAGAATTTTTATTTTATAATTGAAGGGCGTGCAGATGGGCTCATAATAGAAGGTTTAGAGATTACTATAGATGAGATAAAGACAGTAACTAAGCCTTTAGAACTTGTAGACGAAGAGTATAATTACCTACATTGGGCGCAAGCAAAATGCTATGCATATATTTATGCTATTCAAAACAATTTAGAGGATATAAGTGTTCAAATAACATATTATAATATAAACAGTAATGAAACTAAAAGATTGAGAAAAAGCTTCAATGTTAAGGAGTTAGAGATATTTTTCTTTAATTTGTTAGATGGATATTATTTTTGGGCAAGCTTTATGAAGGATTGGAAAATAAAAAGGGATGTTTCAATAAAAAAAATATCATTTCCATTTAAATGTTATAGAAAAGGTCAAAGAGAATTAGCTGTAGCAGTTTATGGAACAATAAAAGAAGGAAGAAAAATTTTTGCTCAGGCTCCAACAGGTATAGGTAAAACTATATCAACATTATTCCCTTCCATTAAGGCCATGGGAGAAGGACTGGTTTCAAAGATATTTTATCTAACTGCTAAAACAATAACTAGAAGTGTAGCAGAAGAAGCAATAATGAAAATGGCTGCTGGTGGTTTGAATTTAAAAACAGTAACTCTAACAGCTAAAGATAAGGTATGCTTTAAAGAAAAACCGTCCTGCAATCCTGAAGATTGTGAATTTGCTAAAGGTCATTTTGACAGGGCAAATAATGCTCTGAATGAAATCTTAAATAAAGAAAATATTATAAATAGAGAAGTTATAGTGAAATATGCAAAGGAATTTAATATATGTCCTTTTGAATTTTCATTAGATTTAGCTTTATGGGCAGATTGTATTATATGTGATTATAATTATGTTTTTGATCCAAGAGTATATTTAAGAAGGTTTTTTGATAACGGAGAAGATGGATACACCTTTCTTATTGATGAAGCACATAACCTAGTTGATAGAGCTAGAGAAATGTTTTCTACAGAGCTTTGTAAACAACCATTCTTAGAATTAAAAAAAATAATGAAAAGCAAGGAACCCAAGATTGCTAAGGCGTTAGATAAAATAAATTCTTGCATGGTAAAATTTAGAAAGTTGTGTGAAGAGGAAGAAAAAAATGTATATGTTCAAAAAAATCAGTTGGAAGAGATTTACCCTCTTTTAAGAAGGCTCATATCCGAATCAGAAGAATGGCTTACTAAGAATAATAAGTTAGAAGGCTATGAACAACTATTAGATGTATATTTCAACTCATTAGCTTTCATTAGAATAGCTGAGCTTTATGACGATAAATTTATAACTTATATAGAAAAACAGAGTAGTGATGTAAGAATAAAAATATTTTGTTTAGACCCATCCTATCTTTTAAATGAATGTATGAAGAGAGGTAAATCTATAGTTTTATTTTCTGCTACACTATCTCCTATAGATTATTTTAAGGAAATATTAGGTGGCTCAGAAAGTGATTATATAATGAGGTTACCTTCCCCTTTTTCTCTAGAAAAAAGGAAGATTTTAATTGCGGATAGAATATCTACAAAATATAAATATAGAGAAAATAGTTCTTTATCTATTGTGGAATATATCAATGCCATTGTTAGTGCTAAGAAAGGAAATTATATAGTGTTTTTTCCTTCTTATAGTTATATGCAGAAAATTTATCAAAAGTTTTGTGTAGAATATCCATTATTTAATACTATGATACAACAAAGTAATATGATGGAAGAAGATAGAGAAAAATATTTATATAACTTTAGGGAAGATAATGAAGAAACTTTAGTAGGTTTTGCCGTGTTAGGTGGAATATTTTCAGAAGGTATAGATTTAAAAGGTAGTAGATTAATCGGTGCAATAATTATAAGTGTAGGACTTCCTCAACTTTGCTTAGAGCGTGATATAATTATGGATTACTTTAAAGAAAAAAATAATTTGGGATATGAATATGCTTATATGTACCCAGGTATGAATAAAGTACTACAGGCAGCAGGAAGAGTTATTAGAACAGAAGAAGATGAAGGCAGTATTCTTTTGATAGATGAAAGGTTTGGAAATATTACCTATAAAAACCTTTTCCCAAAGGAATGGTATCCAAATGTAAGTGTTAGAAGTGTTAAAGATATACAAAATAATCTCACGGAGTTTTGGAGAAAATAAGTTTGCTACAGGTATTTTCTAAAAGTACAGATAAGTAAAAATTATAAAAGAAGGTGAATACTTTAATGGAAAAATTGGGAGAACTATTTAAAGAATTTGATAGACATTTGATGTCAGACAAAGAGCCTTCAAAATATTTTAATAGCTTAATAGAAACTGGAATGTTTGAAAATACCTATCCTTTGACAATGTTAGGGGATTTAATAAAAACGCCTCAATCGCCACTGTATCATCCAGAGGGAAGTGTTTGGAATCATACAATGATGGTGGTTGATGAAGCAGCTAAAAGAAAAGACAAGAGTGAAGATTCAAAGGCATTTATGTGGGCAGCACTTTTGCACGATATAGGAAAAGGACCAACAACTAAATTAAAAAAAGACAGAATAACTTCCTACGACCATGATAAGGTAGGTAAAAATCTCTCGATACAATTTTTAAATGAATTTAATTGTGATGAAGATTTTATAAGGAAGGTATCTACTATAGTAAGATGGCATATGCATACTTTATTTGTAGCAAAGAAACTACCTTTTGCAGATATACCAGGTATGCTAAAAGAAATAAATGCTCAAGAAATAGCCTTATTTTCCTTATGTGATAGACTAGGAAGAGGAAATATTACTCCTAAAAAGATTAAAGATATAGAAGATAATATAGATTGCTTTATACAGAAATGTGAAAGTTATGAAACAATTGGAGTATAATACTATATTTAAGAGATATTGCTAAATATTAAGCAATACCTCTTTTTTTATTGTATTTATAATGGATTAATGGAAAATATTAAATTTTAGTAATAATGTAATCAAACTAAACATATGGTAAAATATGTATATTACCTAGAAAATAGTAAATAATGTAAATATACTAAATTGTTTAGGGGATGGTATTATGGAAAAGTTGAAGTCATTTATAGAGGATGTTTTTATAGTATTAATAATTCTTTTTATAGTTTGCTTAGCCGGGTTTGTAGATATAAGAAATGGACAGTCTCCCAAGGAATCACCAGTGATTAATGAAATGGGGGAATCACTCGATAAAGATGAAAAGTATATTGAAGTTATGGGTGATAAAATGGCTGAACAAACTAAAGAGATTGACAATTTAAAAAAACAAATGGATATAATAAAAGCTAGTGGTAAGTCTGAGGAATGGAATAATAGTATAATAAATTATAATAACAAATTGGTTCAATATAAAAAAGATATGGATGAATATAATGCAAAACTGGAGGCATATGATAAAAAAAACAATCAATACAAACTGCTTGGACAGAAAAATGAAAATATAATAGAATGGGTTAAGTCGGTATTGGGTGTTTGACATAATATGGTTTAGTTAAATAATATTATTATGATATTTAATCAGCTATTAAAAATAATTAAATTTTTGATAGCTGTTTTTTGTAATTTATGCTAAAATTTCTATATGAATGAATATTTTGTAGGTAAAAAATTATAGACTGGAGTGATGAGTGTGAGTAAAAAGTATAAGTCTTTTCCTTTGATGTTTTTAATATTTGGAGTGGTTTTAATTACACTTATTTCTGGTTCTTCAATAAGAAAGCACATAAAAACTATGGGGAAGTCAAATCAAGAATCAGGAAAAGTATCTTTTGAAGCATCAAAGGAAGATAAAAGTAAGAATGAAGACACAAAGATTTTTTTTAGCAAGCCTGAAATTAAGCCGTCCCAGACATTAGTAAAAGTATATAAGGATAAAAGAATACTAGAACTTTATGGTGATGAAAAACTTATTGGTAGATTTAAAATAGGACTTGGGAGAGATCCATGGTCAGATAAAGAAAAAGAGGGCGACAATAGAACTCCAGAAGGTACATATTACATTTGCACTAAAACTAGCGAAACAAAATATACTTATTATATGGGGTTAAGTTATCCAAATATTAAGGATGCACAGAGAGGTTTGGAAAAAGGAATTATAAATCAGGATACATATAACAGAATAAAAAAAGCTATAGATGCAAAACAGCAGCCACCATGGAACACGACATTAGGTGGAGCAGTGGGAATTCATGGAGGAGGAAACAAGGACAATTGGACCTATGGATGTATTGCTATGTCAAATGAAGATATCAATATCCTTAAGCAGTATACACCATTTAAAACTCCTGTGGAGATTTACAAATAGCATCACCATTTCTCTGAAAATTCCATATATGCAATTAAAATATAAAAAACTACTATTATAATTTAGATTAAATTAACACAAAATAGAAATAGTAGAAAATAAAAAAGAGGAATGGAGGCGAAAATGTGAAACATATATTAATTAAAATTAGCTTAACTTTTCTGTGTATAATAGGTATACCTAACATAACTGGATGCAGTGTATATGCATATAACATAAAAGAAGCAAACAGTTTGAATGTTGCAGAGAATAAAGAAAAGCTATATGAAGATTTTTTAACTATATTATTAGCTCCACATTTAGATAATGCAATTGAGAGTTACTATGGAAAATCCAAAAAATATAATGAGGCTAAAATTATAGATATAAAGCGTGTTGAAAAAGAATCTTACTATTTTACTGTAACATTTCAAGTAAAGACCTTTGATGATAGTAATCTCATTGGAGTAGAGAATATTACTATAAAAAATGATGATGGAGAGATTGAAGTAGTAAATTTTATACATCAAGATGTACCTGTTAAAACTAGTAGATAATTGATATTAATTATATTATGAATAAAAAGATTAATCATTTAAATAAATTATAATGATTGATCTTTTTACTTAAGCTATTAATTATTCCCAGTAAACCCTAATATATATGGGTTTTACTAAGTGATACCATAAGGTTTTGTTAACAATAATTGAAAAGATTTTTCAATTAACCAATAATCATCATTAACACTATTTTAACATAATATAAAAGTGTTAAAACTAAATCTTATTTGTAGGTGAAATATTATGATAAAGAAAGAACAAGCACCATTATTGTCAATAACATCAAATACACTATTAGTAATATTTAAATTAGCAGCAGGACTTTGGATGAATTCTGTAAGCATAATATCAGAGGCGATACACTCTTTTATAGATTTGCTTGCAAGCTTTATCGCTTTTTTTTCAATTAGATTATCTATAAAACCAGAAGATGAAGAGCATCCTTTTGGACATGGTAAGTATGAGAATATTTCAGGATTTTTAGAGGCAATTTTGATATTTTTTGCAGCGGTTTTTATTATTTATCAGTCTGTAAAAAAGATTATTTCTGGCGTAGAAATAGAGAATGTAGGGATTGGTATGGTTGTCATGTTTGTGGCAGCTGCATTAAATTTCACTATATCTATGGTATTACTTAAAATATCAAAACGGACAGATTCTATTGCGGTTGAGGCAGATGCAATGCATCTCTTAACGGACGTATTTACATCCTTAGGTGTACTTATAGGATTAATTATAATAAAGTTTACCAATATTAAGATTTTAGATCCTATTATAGCTATATTAGTTAGTTTTCTGATTCTTAAAACTGCCTATAATCTTACTAAAAAATCTATTAATGATTTGCTAGATACAAATCTTCCAGAAAATGAGTTGAATAAAATTACAGATATAGTAAATTCCCATAGAGAAGTTACTAGTTATCATAAACTTAGAACAAGAAGAAGTGGATCAAGAAGAGAAATTGATATCCATGTTCGAGTAGGTAGGGAAACTTCATTAGTTGATGCCCATGAAATCACTCGTGAAATTCAAGCTGAAATTAAGGATATATTCCCAAATTCCTATATAGTAGTTCATATTGAGCCTGAAAGAAAAAGCTTATAATTTTGTAACATTCATAAGTTTGAATGTTGAGCAAGACTTTTGATGTAATGTTTGCACTAAGAGTCTTTTTGCTTTGGATGCTCAGCATAAAAAGTGAAAAACAAACAAATAATACCTATGAATATTATGGATTGAAAACAAAAATTATGACATACAAAATTAAGGTTTATTAAGAAAAGAGGTTAATATGATGTCAAACCAAAATACATCAAACCTTCAAAATAATGAAATTATGCCTTCTATTGATGAAAATTTACTTTTTCTAAAAAATGCTCTTGGGGATAGTATTGGTTTAAATGAATGTAAATTAAAGATTTTAGGTGGAAATATAGAAATAGGGATAGCGTATATAGAAAGCATTTGTGATAAAGAGTTGATAAGGCAGCATGTTATAACTCCTTTACAAAATCAATCATTGAATTTAAACTTTTCGGGAAATGATATAACTGCTTTAATACAAACATTTTATATTTCTTTAGTTAATACGCAAAAAACTAATCTGATGAAAAATGCTATAGATGAGTTACTAAAAGGAAATACATTATTATTTTTTGACAATAGTAACAATGCACTTATCATTGAAAGTCAAAAGATTGAGAAACGTGCAATAAGTGCTCCAGAGAACGAATCCACTATTCTTTCAAGCAGAGAGTCCTTTATAGAAGATATAGATACAAACAGTAGCATGATCATTAAAAGACTTCCTATACCAAATCTTCAATTTAAAACATTTACTGTTGGCAAACTTTCGCGCACAACCTTAAAACTTATATGGATTGAAGGTATAGCAAATTGTAAGTTACTAAATGAAGTGGAGAGTAGGCTTAACAACATAGATATTGATATGGTAGATGGTGTAGGTGTTTTAGCTGAGCTTATAAATGATAAACCAACAGGTATATTTACCACATACCAGCAAACGGAGCGTCCTGATGTGGCTACAAAACGATTATCTGAGGGTCATTTTTGCATACTTTGTAATAATAGTCCTTTTGCCCTTATATGTCCAACGACCTTTTGGGATAATTTTAAAACTATGGATGATTATTCAGAATCACCTGCTGCTAGTTCTTTATTAAGAATTATTAGATTTATAGCTTTTATAATAGCCACTATTATATCACCACTGTATCTTTCCTCAGTTACATATAATCATACTATAGTACCACCTTCACTTGCTTTGAATATTTCTGTTGGAAGAGACGGTGTGCCATTTCCTTCAATTATTGAGCTAATAGGAATGACTCTTATCATTGATATAATTCGGGAAGCAGGAATACGTATGCCAGGGATGATAGGATACTTTATAGGAACATTGGGAGCTGTTATTATAGGGCAGGCGGCTGTAACTGCAGGTTATGTAAGTGCATCACTTATTATAGTAGTTGCTTTTTCTGCAATAGCATCTTTTGCTATTTCATCAACTATACTAGTAAATCCATCACGACTTATTAATTATTTTTTAATACTGCTATCTGGGGTTTTTGGTATGTTTGGTTTTCTAAATGGGATTTTTATTATATTTTGGAGGCTGGCAACCTTAGAGTCCTTCGGAGTTCCTTATCTATATCCAGTGATTCCTGTTGAGTTTGGCGGCTGGAAGGATATTTTTTTTCGAGCACCTTTTAGGCTATTAAAAAACCGTTTAAACCTTATGTCACCTATAAATAATAAGAGGATTGGTAATAAAAATAATAAGTGAAATGTATTAAAATAAGAGAGGAGAAAGCATTGTGGATTACGATAAATTTACAAGAGAGCAAGTACTTTTTCTTATCTTTGATGCTGGTTGTGCTAATATGGCATATACCCTTAGTTGGACTGCTTACCTAGCAGAAAGGAGCAGTTGGGTTGTGTCAACTATTGGAATCTTAATGATGATTCCCTTTGCTGCAGGAATACTATATATTTTCAAGGATTATCAAGATCATACAATCTTTGATGTTATAGAGGATAGTTTTGGTAAGTTTATATATATTATAGTAGTTTTAATCTATTCACTAATAACAATTGCTTTAGGAACTTTTATGACGAATATGTTTATTGGAGCAGTAAAAATATACTTTTTACAATTTACACCTTCATGGATTTTAATGCTATTTATTATATTTATGTCAGCTCTGTTTGTGAATAATCGCACTTTGTTGTTTGGAAGAGTGGCTGAATTACTTACAGCATGGTATATACTTAACTATTTTATTGGATTTTCTCTTTCATTTGTAAAAGAGTTTAAAATTGAGAATATGATTCCTATGTTTGATGTTACCTTGTTAAAATTTTCAGAAGGTGTACTTTTTTCAATGGGAGCCGCATCGGAAATTTTGATGGCTGTAATGGTTATGGCTAAGCATATTCCAGAACCTTATGCCCATCGCAGATGGGTGGTAAGAGGAATGGTATTTTGGGCATCTATATTGTCATTAGCGATGATTATGATGCAGGGAACATCCGGCTATGAATTGTTACAACGTACTGCTGAGGCGGGGATAGGTATATCAAGAGCAATATATATTGGAGATTTTGTAAGAGGGTTAGAGGTGTTTATCCTAGCTACATATCAGCTCATTACTATATTAAAAATTTCACTATACATATATGGAATATGGATACCGACAAAAAAATTATTTAATGAAAAATATTCCACCATTATATTATTTTTAATTGCGTTATTAATATTTTTCCCTTCAGCATGGTTAAATTCAGCTAATGATGCATATTTTCTTTCTATATTTGTAACTTCATTTATAGCTTTGCCCTTCGTAATAATTATCATGCTGCTAGCTTATTTAGGTATGCGTATCATAAAAAAAAGGTCTGGTGGTGACTGAAATTGAAAAAAGTGTTTTATTAATCATATTAAATAAAACATAGGGAGTGAGGTGTTGTGGATTATGATAAGTTTACAAGAGAACAGGTGCTCTTTATCACTTTTATTGGAATATGTGGTAATATGTCACACACGTTTACCTGGTCTTATTATCTAGCAGAAAGAAGTGGCTGGGTTGTATTTGGTATTGGAATCTTACTACAAATTCCTTTTGTTCTGGGGATATTATACATTTGCAGGAATTACGCAGGATATACAATATTTGATATTATAGGTGAAGGCTTTGGTAAGTTTTTGTATATAATAGTAGTTTTAATTTATTCAATAATAACAATTGCGTTAGGAACTTTTATGTTAAATATGTTTGTTGGATCAGTAAAAGTATATTTTTTACCACTTACACCTTCATGGATTCCAATGTTGATCATTGTATCTATGGCAATTTTACTTGTAAATAATAGTACTCTGCTATTTGGAAGAGCATTTGAATTGCTTTCAATATGGTTTATAATTAACTACTTTACTGGATTTTCTCTTTCATTCGTAAAAGAATTTAAAATTGAAAATGTTATTCCAGTATTTGATATCTCCTTGTTAAAATTTGGAAAAGGTATACTTTTTTCAATGGGAAATGCATCGGAAATTTTACTGCTTATAATGGTTATGGTTGTACATATTCCCACAGCTTACGAGCATCAGAGGTGGGTGATAAGAGGAATTATAGTAACTTGCTTCATACTAACCGTAGCAATATTTATTATGGAAGGAATATCAGGTTATGAATTGTTATTACGTAATGGTCAGGCAGGAATTGATGTATCAAGGGCAATATATATTGGAGATTTTATTAGAGGGTTAGAGGTGTTTATTCTAGCTACCTATCAACTTATTACTATATTAAGAATTTCACTATATATATATGGCATATGGATACCGACAAAAAAATTATTTGATAAAAAATACTCCACCATTATATTGTTTTTAATAGCATTATTAATATTTTTACCTTCAGCATGGTTAAATTCATCTAATAATGCATATTTTCTTTCTATATTTGTAACTTCCTTCATAATTTTACCCTTCGTAATAATTGTCATATTGCTAGCTTGTTTAGGGATTCGTATTATAAAAAAAAAATCTGGTGGTGACTCAAATTGAAAAAAATAAGTTGTTTATTAATCATATTAAGTTTATCACTTTTATTTACTGGATGTTGGGATTATGCTGAATATCAACAAATAGCTCAAATATATTCTTTAGGTATAGACTTTGAAAAAGAAACTAATGACATAACAGTAACCCTTCAATATATTTCAACAGGTAAATCACAAGGAGGAAAAATAAGTGAGTCCATTACTGGAGCAGCTTATTCCGCTAAAGGCAAGACCATTATGGATGCTCTAAATAAGCTACAGGAGGCGACCTCAGGTAAATTATTTTTTAGTTATCTTCAAGTCTTAGTGATTGGTGAGGATGCTGCAACATACATACTAAAAGATACAATCAGTCATACAGAGCGTACGCCCAGTATTCGTAGTTCAGTTTATATAATCATTGTACCTGGCAAAGCTGAAGCGTTAATAAGTACAACTGATCCTTTTAACCCAGTAGCGTCAGGTAAGAAGATACGTAATCTATTAAATACATATACGAATGGAGGTTCTACCATTCCGGTTACTTTTCATGAGTTTATTCAAATGATGGCTAAATCAGGAATAGAGCCTGTTGCTTCAAGAGTAATATCTACCGGAGCAAAAAATCCAGCATTACAGGATAGTTCTAAAGTCTTAGGTGGAACACATGAAGATTTAAAGTTTCATTTAGAAAATGAGGGTAATTTTAGAGCTTGGGGACTGGCTGCTTTTAAAAAAGATAAATTTGTTGGTTGGTTGAATGATGATGAAAGTTTAGGTTTATCTTGGATAAAGGGAAAAAAGGTAACTACCTACAAAAGCACAAAGTCAGCAGAAGAATTTAATTCTAATAATTCTTATTCAAAAAATGTAACTTTTAATCCTGATGTAAAAGATATATTGTACTTTCATATAACAAACTCAAAAAGCAAAATAAAGGTTCAAATTAATGATAAAAAACCAGAGGTACATGTTAACCTCAAAGTAGAAGCTAATTTGAGAAAGTATTATACAGGCGAAGGTTCAACCTACTTAACTCCTGATATAATTAAGTCAATGGAAAAAAAATTAGAAAATAGTATAAAGTCAGATATTATGGCTGCAATTGAAAAAGGACAGAAAGAATTTAAAACAGATATATTTGGGTTTGGTTTTAGTTTATACAGACAGCATCCTAAAGAATGGCACAAAGATTATGAAAAAATATGGGATGATATATTTCCAGATGTACCTATTGAGGTTAACGTAGATGCTAAGATTAATAATACAGGGACAAACATCAGAAAGTTTTTCTCCAGATAACTATCTTTGTTAGTTTTTACTTATTGATACAATATAGATAAAGGTTATCATTTTAACCTATAATTTAATAGAGTAATAAATCTATAAATGCACAAACTTTAAGTGCAGAGATAAATCTTATAAAATTAAAAGGAGGAATTAAATCATGGCAAATAGAAGTAATAGAACATTAGTACCACAAGCTAAGGCAGGATTAAATCAATTCAAAATGGAGTCAGCTAGAGAAGTTGGTGTAAATTTAAAAGAAGGCTACAATGGAGATCTTACTTCTAGAGAAGCTGGATCAATAGGTGGAAATATGGTTAAAAAGATGGTAGAAGCTTATGAACAAGGTTTAAAATAATTAATATGTAAAAGATCCTGCATTCTGTTAAAGGATGCAGGATTTTAGTATCTGTATTGATATTAATAGAAGGACTTCAATATAGTAAAAGTACTAATTTAGGTATTCAAAGCGCATGGAAGCCTGGTGATAGTGGAATAGAAATTGGATGGGATTATATTGGTAAGTATTAAAAAAGGCAAGGGTGTTCACTTAGGAACATCCTTGCTATTTTAAATAATTAGATTTAAATGGTTAGGAGAAATAACTTTTAATTGATATATTGGTGAAAGTGTTACCCAAAATAAGATTTTGTAAATATCTTATTAATATTCTTTAGAAAATTCTAAAATTAGATAATTTTTGTGTATAATTAATATAAAGGATATGTATTAATAGATATACAAAAAATAACAGGCAAATAAGAGGAGATAATAAATGAAAAAGAAGTATAATAAGTATTTTAAGATTGTTAGCAGAATTTTCTTTATGACATTCGGTTCAGCGTTAGCAGCTATAGCCCTAGAGATATTCTTAATACCGAATAATGTAATTGATGGGGGAGTAACTGGTATATCTATTATATTAAACCATCTAACAAAAATTCCACTTGGAGCATTTATATTTATTCTAAATATACCTTTCCTTATAGTAGGGTATAAGCAGATAGGAAAAACATTTACTCTATCAACGCTGTATTCCGTAATAATACTATCTATAGGAGTAACTATTCTTCATCCTGTTGAAAGTATAACCCAAGATATCCTTTTGGCATCAGTATTCGGAGGTATCTTACTGGGAATAGGAGTTGGATTAGTAATTAGAAATGGCGGTTCGTTGGATGGAACAGAAATAGTAGCTGTTATATTAGACAGAAGGACAAGTTTTTCAATAGGCGAAATAGTTATGTTCTTTAATCTATTTATATTAAGCAGTGCAGGCATTGTTTTTGGATGGGATAGAGCAATGTACTCATTAATAGCATATTTTATTGCATTTAAAGTAATTGATATTATTGTTGAGGGATTGGATGAAGCAAAATCAGTACACATTATTTCTGAAAAATATGAGGATATTACAGATGCATTGCTGGCAAGACTTGGAAGAGGTGTAACCTTACTTCAAGGAGAAGGTGGATATAGAGGCGATGCTACAAAGGTAATATACGTTGTTGTAACACGTTTAGAAATTGCCAAGCTAAAGTCTATTGTACATGGGTTTGATGAAGATGCTCTTATGACTGTTGGAAGTGTAGAAGCAACTGGTAAGAGATATAAAAAGAAAGCAATTCATTAATTTAGAGTAAAAGAGTTGAAGTATGTTTAGTTTTTATAAACGTATTTCAGCTCTTTTTTATATTTTTAATCCATACATTCTTTTAATATTTCATTCAACCCTTTTAGCTAGAAGTAGAAGGGCCTTCTTCCACTATAAAGGCTTGTAAAGGTGGAGAACTACCAGCAAGGCCAACAGCATAGATAGCATAATATTTATTAGGCATTAGTTGAACATTTGGAATAGTCAATAACACATCAGTAGTACCTGCAGGACGAACCTGAAATGTATAAGTTCCAGGAGGAACACAAGCATATGGTGTATAATCTTCATATTTAACATTACTAAATATTTTTGTGCCATCTGGTACTCTAATATCAACAGCTGGTGCGTTTGGAGATAAATGAATAAATCTTACACAAGCCTTACCAAAATTTTGTGGTGCAGAAGGTTCTGGAATAGCATATAGAATTATATTGGGTAATAATCCGATAACTGCTAAATTAAAGGCAAATCCAGGAGGAAGATTTATAGGTGAATCTATTATTGGATTTACATTCTGACCTGAAGGGTAAACCTTGATATTATGGTCGCCTGCAGGAAATAGTAGGTATTTTGAGAATTCTTTATAAGCAAGATTTTGTACAATAAGCTTATCATCTAAGTAAATATCTATAGGTGGTGAATTAGGAGAAGCGTTAAGTATTCTAACATAGGAATTTATTGGAGTAGCTCTATAAAAATCATTGGGCACATATCCAGAAGGACGATAAAACATAATTATTTTATCCTTTCAAATTTCTAAACAATATATTATATGAAAACAACTACGACTATGTGAGTATAAATGGTGTACTTTTTTTAGTTCAAGAGTGCAAATGCAGAGATGTAGAAAAACTTGTATCTAATAAAAAGCCAGGTACCTAAGATTAGGCATCTGGCTTCATAATTTTTTAGTTATCTTTCATTAATAGCATGTAAAACTGTCTATTTGCCTTAAGTCAATTCCGAAGTACACCCATCTACGGCCATTCCAACGAAAACCAGAAGCAGATCTTCTTCCTACATAAGTTAACCAAGCCCAAAATCCTCTTCCTCTTCGAGGCCAGATATAAACAAATCTGAAGAGACATGGTCTTAATGTACGAGGTTCTACTGCCATTGTCTGAGGACCAGATTTAAACATAGCCGATTGCTTAGATGGTGTAATAGATGGTGGTGGCCCAGAAGGTGCACCGCCGCTTTGATATCCACCTGGTTGCCCAAAAGGAGGTGGTGGTCCGCCACCTTGAGGTCCACCTGGTTGCCCAAAAGGAGGACGAGGTGGTGGTGGGGAAAATTGACGATAATATGGACAATAGAATGGACTATCCATTACGTCTTGTTCAGATATATCATCTAAAGCATCAAATTCTTCAGGATCTTCAGATCTAAAATAGTTACAATAATACATGTGTACACTCCTATTTTTTTGATTGCATTATATACTATGTTATAAATGTTAAAAGTGTTACTACATAAATTTTAAATATACTTTACTTAGTTAGTAACTATTTCTAAAGTATTTTTATGGTTGTTTTAAGTGGTAGTCTACTTAATAATTGGGCGCCGTCATTAGAGACTCTTAAACCATATCCTGAGTCTTTTTCTGCAGAATAGAAAACATTTATACCATCAATCTGGGTAAAATCTTTCATTGCTACTTTATTAAAATTCAAGTCTTTGCCTTGGAGTCCAGTTCCATAAGTTCCTTTGCCAATTTTTCCTGAAAGAATATCAAAGCATTTAATTTCTTTCCAGGCTTCATTTTCTTTTTTATAAACTCTACAGATGTGGTCAGAAGAATTTGCTACTATATAATAATTTGTATCTGATTTAAAATTTGATGTCTCATCAGTTCTGTTCTTAACCTTTTCACTAAGTTTATTTAACATTTTTATATCTATCTTACCGGTTGTAGCTAGTCCGTTTTTATTTTGAAAATCCTTTATAGCTAATTTTGTATCGTAACTAGATAAATTACCATTTGCACTTATATTATAGCCTAAAGATATAAGAGTTTTTTGAATTTTAATAGGTACTGGGCTAAAGCCGTCCATATCATCTACTGAATTATTAGCAATATTAGCAATATGATTCAATAAGGTTTTAGCTGTTCTAGGTCCAAAGATACCATCAACATTTACGCCTAATTTTTTTTGTATGTTTCTAACAGCATCTTCTGTTGCATTGCCATAAATTCCATCTTCAGCAAGTCCAGCTCCGAAGTATAGATTTAAGGTAGATTGAATATGTTTAACAATGTCACCTTTGTCATTTAGTTTAATGGTTGCCGTAGAATATTCATTGATATTATATATATTAGGTTTAGGTGTTTGAGTAGTCATTACCTGTTGAGCATGTACTGATTTTCCTCCTAAAGTTATTCCTGTTGCTATGGATGCTATTACTAGCAATTGTCTTGAACTCTTCATAAAAGATATCCTCCTTAAAAAAACATAAATACTAATATATCTGATAGCTTACTGTATCGATGGTAGAAAAACTCCATCTAATTGTAAGTTTTATTTTTTTGTGGTAAAATATAGAAAAATAAAGTCTAATTTTGGTTATGCCGGTAATATATACGTAAATAATTAGAAATTTTAAGGGGGTAGATTTAAAATAATTACAGTTTTATAGTTCTCAAATAGAGTTAAAACCATAGTATTAAATTATACATAATTAATATGAAAGAAGGGGTATTATGGTAGAGTGGTGGGGTACTATACCAAGCTTTGAAAAAACCTTTTGGATAGTTGCATTCCCATCTAGTATTTTATTTGTGTTGCAGGTGATTATGACTTTTTGGGGAGTAGAACATGGCGCAGATATGAATGGAGGATTATCACATGGATTTCATGATTTGCCACATGAACATAATTTAGAGAATAGTAGTGAAAATTCATCAGAAGCCTTAGATGTTAAATTTAGGCTATTTACCATTAGAAGCATACTTGCATTCTTTACAGTATTTTCGTGGACTGGAATTGCTACAACTAGGGCGGGAATGTCTCATATAACTTCGATAATAATTGCTGTAGTTTTAGGATTCATACTCATGTTTATAGTTTCATTTATATATTACTCTGCTGCAAAGCTTACAGAAGATGGAACTATGGATATTAAAAATGCTATTGGTAGAAAAGGTGAAGTGTATTTAACTATTCCTAAAAAAGGAGAAGGGATGGGAAAAATACAAATTGAAATTCAAGGGGTATTAAGAGATATGGATGCTATTACTTATGGAGAAAAAATAGAAAATCGAGACAAAGTAATAGTTATAAGAATTGTTGATAATCAGCTTTTGCTGGTTGAAAAAATAGACTAAATATAAGGGGGAAATGTATTATGGAAATTTCATCAGTGATTTTAATGTCTGTTATCCTAGTGATTATCTTTGTTACAATCCTTTCAGTATTTTCGAGGTACAAAAAATGTCCATCGAATAAGGTGCTTGTGGTTTTTGGTAAAACAGGAAAGGGCAATGATGGTAATTCACGTTCTGCAAAGTGTATACATGGAGGAGCAGCTTTTATTTGGCCTATTATTCAAGGCTATAAGTTCTTAGATTTAACTCCAATATCTATTGAAGTTGATTTAGCGAATGCTTTAAGTAAGCAGAATATAAGAGTTGATGTTCCTTCAAGATTTACAGTAGGTGTCTCCACAGAACCAAGCGTTATGCCTAATGCAGCTGAAAGATTATTGTACCTAGGATTAACGGATGTCCAAGAGTTAGCTAAGGATATTATATTTGGACAATTAAGAGTTGTTATTGCTACAATGGATATAGAAGAAATAAATTGTGATAGAGATAAGTTGCTTTCATATGTTTCTCAAAATGTTGAGGCTGAACTTAAAAAAATAGGTTTAAAACTTATAAATGTTAACATAACAGATATTAGAGATGAATCAGGGTATATTCAGGCACTTGGTAAAGAAGCAGCAGCTAAGGCTATAAATGATGCGAAAAAAACTGTTGCAGAGAAAAATCGTGATGGAGCTATAGGTGAAGCAAATGCTAAACAAGATGAGAGAGTTAGAGTATCAGAAGCAAATGCTAAGGCACTACAAGGAGAAAACTTAGCCAAAATTACGATTGCTAATTCTGAATCAGAAAAAAGAGAAAAAGAAGCAGAAGCTAATAGAAGGGCAATAGCAGCAGAAAAGGTTCAATCTGCAAAGGCACTAGAAGAAGCCTATTCAGCAGAAGAAATGGCAGAAAAAGCCCGTGCTGAAAGAGAAAGAGCTACTAAAGAAGCGGATGTTATCGTCCATGCGGAAATAGAGAAGAGAAGAATAGAGATTGATGCTGAAGCCGAGGCTGAAAGGATTAGGAGGCAAGCAAATGGTGAAGCAGATGCTATACTTGCCAAAATGGAGGCTCAGGCAAAAGGTACTATGGAAATACTAAGTAAACAAGCGGAAGGTTTTAAAAAGATTGTAGAGGCTGCAGGCAACAATGCAGAAAGTGCAGCAATGCTTATGATGGTTGATAAAATGGAAGACCTTGTTAAGATGCAAGTTGAAGCTATTAAGAATATTAAAATTGATAAGGTCACTGTTTGGGATAGCATGGGAGGCAATGGGAACGGAACACCTTCTACAGCAAATTTCCTTTCAGGAATGTTAAAATCAGTACCACCACTTGAAGATGTATTTAAAACAGCTGGTATGGAGCTGCCAAAATATCTAAAGGGTACTTCTAGTGAAGAAAAGCCAATGGAATTGAAGGAGTCAAAAGAAGTAGGAGATAAGGAGTAAATTTACATTAGGCAGCAAGCGGGATAGCAATGAACCCCTTGCTGCCTAATATTTTTTTATTAAATATCACAGTAAACTGATCTAGGAGTGTCCACCTATTTAATAAAGAGGGATTCTGAGAAAAACAAAGTATAGATTAACTAATATTAGATAATGACTTATGCTTCAAAAATCCAATACTGTTGAAGATGATAGAATGATACTCGTTGCTTGATGAGCAGCAAACAAATGGACAAAAAGGTAGCAGCAAGAAAGTTGTTGACACTGAGTAATTGTTTATGATATCATGTGAAAGCTGTTAAGAACGACAGAAAATAAAAAATGTTTCGAATGTTCTTGACAAGATAAAATAAGCATGGTAAACTAAATAAGCTGTCGAGATGAGTCGATATGATCCTTGAAAATTAAACAGAGGTTAAAAGTCAAACTGACTTTTATTAAATAAACTAAACCAGCAATTCTTTTGAGCTACTAGATTAGTAGCCAATAAAACAGTAATGAGCATTCAAACTTTAAAATTGAGAGTTTGATCCTGGCTCAGGACGAACGCTGGCGGCGTGCCTAACACA